>Ga0123341_1000442_pt1 | contig 24893 bp, 15 predicted proteins | sample Turbeapinknodule_FD_89959 | JGI IMG/M metagenome (GOLD analysis project Ga0123341, IMG submission 89959) | Root nodule microbial communities of legume samples collected from Mexico - Turtle bean Mexico pink nodule | ecosystem: Host-associated > Plants > Roots > Nodule | place: Mexico: Nepantla...
ATAAATATTTAAAATATCATAAATAACAGTAAAAGTGTCGATAAATAGTTAATAAATATATAAATCCCCAAAGAAATGTAATGTAAAATAAAAATAACACTAGCCAAAAAAAAATAATAGTGTACTAAAAATTTAATCTATAAAGAAAAAAAAATCACTAGTTACTCGAGTAATATAATAATATTACATTAAATTTCTAAGTTTAGTTAACAATTAATCATAATTCCCTCAAATTTTCAAAACCTTTTGGTTTAACAAATCTCTCTCTCGTCTCCTTCAACTGCTTACCCTCTGCTACCTCCACAGTGTCGCCGCTACCCGGTGCCGCCGCACGCCTGCACCTGCGTCCTGCTTCTACACACCACCACCGATTGTCACCACCGCCAATAAGCACCTCTGTTCCTTTCCTAGGCGCTAAGGGAAAGAATTCAGGAGAATCAACTTTTCCTTTCTCACGCTAGAATCTTCTTCCTTCCAAAGTACAAAGAGCGTCGATATAAGCACACACGCACTCTCCAAGAAAGATCACCTGCGAAGCAATCTTCTTCTCCGCCAACATGCTCCACAACAAGTCCTTCGTCAAGAAAACCAGGGCCGGCAAAGTCATGAAGGTGCACCCTTCTTCCTCTCTAGCCCTAACTGACTCCACCTCTTATCTTTTTCTATCTTATGCCTCATTCTTGTTTACAAGAAATAAATTATTTTTCTGTTTTTTTTGGTTGGGAGTAGCAAGTGCGGGAGCACTACCTGCGTGACGACATATACTGCGGCGCACCGTTTTGCACCGTTTGCGATACTTCGGGTGCTCGCCTCAACGCTTCCCCTTCAACAACCATTCTTGTCGTGGACACCAATGTCGTGCTCAATCAGGTCTGCTTCCTTCTCCGTCTTAATTTTAATTTAAATTGCTATTTATTATGCTGCCAAGGAAGATGTGTTTTTGTGAATTGAATGAATACTGTGTTGTGGTGGCAGATTGATTTGCTGGAGAATCAGGCATTCGATAACATTGTGGTGTTGTCCATTGTGTTGGAAGAGGTTAAGAACAAGAATATGGCTGTTTACAATCGTATAAGAGCTCTCTGTAGCAATTCCACTAAGAAGTTCTATGTTTTTTCCAATGAGTACCACAGGTATGTTTTTTTGTGGCCCTTTTTTAACGACTGACTACTAGTATGTAGTTTGGTGAGATTATGTTACCCTATTATTATAAAGGAGGGGAAGAAAAAAACTTAAGAATGCAACAAGTAACTCTATCTCAAGTCCCAAACAAGCATGATTATGCATTGAATCATCTTTAAACATTATGTGTGCATTTTACTCTTGCTTTGTGCATCCATGGACTGTAAAGACTACACTCTACTATAAGCTTTTCGTTTCCTTGTTTTATTTATGCCTTTTTAATGAAGCATCACCATGTTTGAAGGGCACACCCCTAGTGTTCCCAGATAATCCTGAAAGTTTATTCTAAAGGAAAGTATCCATATTACTGTGCAAATAATATGTGGTCTACTTGGAGGTCTATATATCGGTAGCAAGTTCATTTGTATTATCCCTATTAAGTACTTGCTTGTCAAACAAAAGACCTGACCCCAAATGGGTGTGTCCAGCGTGAATTTTTGAAGACTATGTTTTTGGTTAACAACTGAAAGAAAGACTTAAAGACCTCACTAGAAGAATCCCAGTTCTATATTAATTGCTGAGAAATAAATGGGGTCATGTAACACCAAAAGATATTCTCGTTTGCTGCTTTTTCTTTCAATTAAATCTCGTCAATACTGGAAGTTCCAATTTAAGGAAAGACCTTAAAATAGTAATGAATGAATGATCTAGTAGTACACATTAGAAAGCTGTAAACTATGAGTGAAAGCCTCTTGACAAGAAACTTCCCTACCAAATTCCCCTCCCAAGTTAGAACAATTATCACCACCCAATCTGAAGGAAACCAAGAATAAAGCCACACCCCACACACATTAAGCTGATATTGTTTTGTTTCTGATTAAGGAAGAAATAGCTAGGCTAAAAAGGTGATGAAGTAGGATAAGATGTCCTCTCTCAAATAAGCAAAAGGAAAACACAAAAACATAGAAACATGGATCTTGTTGCATATCGACTATTGAGTTGAGACACTTCCAGGTTAAGGCTATGCAAACTCCAGTATGGAAAACCATGTTTTTCTATTGAAGGTGCTGTGGAAAGTATTTATCCTTGAAAGGTGTGGCATTTCTTTGCAACATTGGCTTCCAATAGCTGCATATTTGTGCATTACATTGTCTAATGTACTCTTCTCTAAATCTCTAAAATGATAGAGAAGGAGGTTGTATTAACAAACTTCACATGCCCACCTATAAGATTCTCTATGCATGTTGTCAATATTTTCTGCTTGTGGATGAGTGCATATAGACTACCTATATTTGATTTTGTTTCTGTTTGCAGGGATACATATGTTAAGGAAATGAGTGGTGAAACTAAAAATGATAGGAATGATAGAGGTTGGTCTTTCTGATGAGTTTTGAATTTATTCTTTACTTATACTTTATTTGTTTTCTGGTTCACTTGGATAGTTTGCAACACGATTTGCCAATGGAGATAAAACAGTTTTGGGGTTTTAACTTTAAATATGGTAATGCAGCTATCCGAGTGGCTACTCAGTGGTATCAGAATCATCTTGGTGGTGCAGTAAAGGTTTTGCTTATAACTAATGATAGAGAGAACAAAAGGAAGGCTAGTGAAGAAGGCATTTTTGCTGAAACAGGTAGTTATATTTCTTGGCATTTGAAATGTATGTTGAATAGCACTTCAGCTGTGTCTGTGAGGAATATTAAAACTAAAGTTTTGGTGAAGGGAGTCATCCTTAAATCTTACTTTCCAATTTGTCTTTTGTTTCAGTTGAGTCATATGTCAAGTCTTTAGACCAACCTGATCTACTTGATCTTCTTGTGCGGCCTGCATCAGAAGATGTGAACATGGAAGAGGTTGAAGATCTTAGACCATCCAAGAGGAAAGTCATATATTCAGAGGTATCAAGTTAATGTCATTTGTATCCAGGAATTGTGTCTGTATATTTTAGTTAAAATGACAGGATGGAGTGTTTATGCTGTGTTAATTTTCAGCATAAGCCAATGTCAGAAATTACTTCTGGTTTGCATCGTGGAATATATCATCAAGGGAAGCTTCGCGTAAACCGTTACAATCCATTTGAAGCATATGTTGGGAGGGAGAGCATTGGTGATGAAATAGTTATTTATGGGCGCTCAAATATGAATCGAGCTTTTGATGGGGATGTTGTGGCAGTTGAACTTCTGCCACAGGACCAGTGGCAAGAAGTCTCATCTCTATCTATAGCTGGTGAAGGTACCGTAATTGTTAGATTATTTGTAGTCTGGCATAAGCCAGACTTGTCACTTGTAAGAATTTATTCTTTGCAAAGTTAATATTATTACTTAATTTAACTTAGAAGGGAAAGTCTTTAAAACATGACTGAGGTTAGCAAGTCTTGTGCTTTTAGTTTGGTTCATAGATCTGGAAATGTAATTCATTATTAAATTTTGGAAATTTTATTTTAAAAACGTATCTGCAGTAAACTTTGTCAGTTCTTATAGGAATTTCTATCTTATATGTTATTCATAATGTTTGAAAATTTAAAATTGTGGAAGAGAGACATTTAATCGAAAGTTAATACAAAATCTTTATTATGAAATTTCATTGAGTCAAAAGGTTTGAAGGATAAAAAACCTACATATATGGCCATTGGGTAATTTGGAGGGGAAAACAACTTCTCCTTCACTATAAATTAAGACATCCATATTGTTAAACTTTCTAAAGCTCTTTGCCAGAAACATTTTCAGTTCTTCTTTAGCCGATTGAGCTTGAGTGACATACTAAGTCATATGATTGGTCGGTTTACAAGAGACTAATTTTAGTACAATCATTTGGCCATTGAATACCATTTACTAAGATACTTTGGGCCTTGTTACAAAATAAGTTACAGGTTTTGAAGGTCATCAAAGTTTCTAATTTGTTCGGTTACAACTTGATTTTTTAAATTTAATGTCGCATAAAGTAATATTATTTGCTTGCAGAAGATGAGAATGAGGATGAAGATGTCCATCTAGCTCCAAATAGCGCTGATGTTGCACCTAGGACTATTCCTCAGCAGGGTTCTTCTGGACAAGTAAATGCTGTACCTAATCGTCCTTCGGGTCGTATTGTTGGTATTATAAAGAGGAACTGGCATTCGTAAGTATCTATTTAATTGTGTCGAGCATGTCAGATATATGTACAGTGTCTAAAGTTAATTTTATATAGGCTAATGAAATCATGTAATTATGTTAATTAGTGGAATTAATTTATGTATTTTAATATCTTAGTTTTTATAATTTGGCTTTGCTGTATAGTTTACACTTTAGATGCATGGAAGTCATTGAACTTCTCTTATTTCCGTCTTTATTTAAAACATTTTTGTTTTATTTGCTAACTGGTACTAATGTTTTTGGAACTTGAATTCACTTTTTTTCAGTAGAGGAAACTAATATCTCTTTTATCTATAGTAATTAAGAGATGTTCTGCTGATATCGTCATTGTTTTATAGTTTTTTGTGAATAAGAAGTTGTAAAGAAATGTAGATGGAAAAATATGAAGTTTACTGAAGCAGTAATGTAATTTTGAATTTTCAGCTGTAGCTTTTGACCAAAATTTTGTTTGAGTTCTTTTAATGCCAATTGCACTATATGTGAATGGGATGCATTCATTTTACTAGCACCATGAACTTTATCTATAGGACATTGGTAGATATGTAATATGTTTGTAACTGTCAACGTACATTTACTGTTTATATTGTCAATGCAAAAGGGAGATAATTAACTATATAGCTGATTTTTGTGACACACTGGCTACCTATTCTTACATATATGAGTTAGCTTTAGGTATGACAGAAAAATTCAAGTGAAATGAACCAGAAAGTTTGACATGTCTTTGAGGATGAAGGTGCATGTAGATTCTTTCTTTGAGATAGATTTGGCATTTGTTATATAAATGTTAATCATTGTTAACTGATTGGTTGGAATGTTTTGTTTGTTGAAATGTTAACTAATAAGTGTGGGTCTGTGTATTTAATTTTTTAAGTGTATATGTTCTGTTGTTTGACAATTGGTATATTTAAATTGTTTTTTCAGGTATTGTGGATCTTTGGAGCCAATGCCTATGCCTGCAGGAAGTGGTGGAATTGCCCATGCCTTGTTTGTCTCCAAAGATCGCAGAATTCCCAAGCTTCGAATCCAAACACGCCAACTTGAGAACCTTTTGGATAAGAGGATTATTGTTGCAGTTGATTCTTGGGATCGTCAGTCTAGATATCCATCAGGCCATTATGTGCGAACTATAGGGGAGATAGGTGATAGAGATACTGAAAGTGAGGTATGCACCTTCTGCTTGATTGCTATTATATTTTTGATGAAGCTGATTCATATAAAGTTGTCTAGGAAGTTATGTCTTTTCCCTTCATCTTATTATCTTCTGATGATTATAATTTGAAATTTCAAACCTAAGTTGTAAAAACTAATGTAATTATCAGTCTTGGGAATAAATCATTAGGAATCTGTCCACTTGCCTATGGTCTCTGCAACTTACTCAGCTTGTTCCATTTTATTGATGATTTCATTAACTAGAAACGAATCAGAATTGTGATTCCCATTCCCCTTGAATAAAATTCATAATTGAAATACCTTCTGTGCAAGCAAGGAAGCATTTAAAATGTTTGAAACACTGTTGTGGGATGGTATTTATTGTATGCTGTGAACTGCAGAGTGCAGACATCATAGATACTTCCTGCACTGTTTTCTGTAATTTTTATTCATTTTTATTTGTTTTTTTTAATATTGTTTGGTACACAAGAATTTGATAAATTCTAGCTTACACTGTGTCTGTAATGACTAATACCAAATAATAAGACCCCACCCCACACTTTCCCCACTTATGGAATGACCTATTCATCATTTTGTATGTTTTCTTATATGGTGGTTTACTTGGTGTTTCATGATTTATTGTTATTGTTTTAAATCCTGCAGTACCTGAATTCTAATGTTTTATCAAATGTCATACTTGTGTCTTGCTTGTTGACAATATAGTATTTTTTTACCTGAACTTGTATGATCCATGCATTATAGAGTAGTCACTAACACAATTTCATATATCTGAATTCTGAATATGATAAGGCAACTATTTGTTATACTTTTAACCAACTAAACCAAATTAATGAGATGCCGCCTCTTCTTTTTGTTTCAAATTAGGTGGTTTTGATAGAAAATGATATAAATACACGACCATTCTCTTCACAAGTGCTGGCATGCTTGCCACCATTGCCATGGTTGGTCTCTTCTGAAGATTTGTCCAATCCAATCAGGCAGGACTTGCGTCATCTGCTTGTGTTCAGTGTGGATCCTCCAGGTATGGTTTTATTTAATTTCCATTTGTATAAGCAAAAGGTGAAATGTTAATGCTCATCAACTATTGAAACTTTGATATTAAATATTATTGTTAAACTATAGGAAATAGAGAATAATGTGTTTCCAAGACTGTACAAATACTTAATATATATTCAGAAAACAAAATCAGTAAAATAAATAGAGGAAATTTGAAATCCTCTAGTAATTACGATATGAGAATAAATAAAAACGTTCCTAGTAATAATACATACATAATCTAGGTGTTCCTAATTATATAGGATTTGCCACTATTTCTATAATTATAACACTCTTCCTCAAGCTAGAGCATAGATGTTGTATATGCTCCTCTTAGAGACTTGGTGAATATGTTTGTCAAGTGTTCAATAGAGTTAACAATTGTAGTGGTGATGTCTTTTGACTCCAGCTTTTCTCTTATGAAATGACATTCTACCTCTATGTTTGGTCATCTCATAAAAGATAGGATTAGAGGCAATGCATAATGCTGCCTGGTTGTCACATATAAGGTGCATTTGAGATTTTTCTTCAAATTTAATAAGTTCTCTTAAAGAGTTGCTTTAGCCATATGAGCTAATGCCATTGCTTTGTATTTTTGACTTGTTCTTGCCATAACATTTTGTTTCTTACTTTTCCATGATATTAAATTGCCCCCAACAAGAACACAATACCCTAAAATGGACTGTCTATCCCTTGGTGACCATGCCCAATCAACATCAAAATACCTAACAATATGAGTATTTCCCTTATCTTCATAAATGAGGTCTTTGTTAGGAGGCATTATTAAGAATAGTTTAGGATCTGTATGACTGCATCCCAATGGTCTTGACAAGGAGAGTTAAAAAATTGAATTACTATGCTCACTGTAAAGGTAATGGCATGGGAAGTCAGTCACAATGAGGTAATTTGGCTTATAGACTAACCTTCCGTATCTTCCAAGATAATGTTGGAGAGGAGAAGATAAATTACATGAGTTGGGTAGCTACATTAACTTCTAACAACAGGGTGTTTATTCTGCTCATGACTTCTCACTGACACAAAAACTAAAGAAAATAAAAGAGCTACTGGGGGTACTACCCCTAGGGTACAAGGTTTCATGATTTTATAACATATCGAGCTGGACCTTTTCTTCACAACTTGCTCACAAATTGCCACCTGGGTCAAGCAGTAGCAGAGGCAGCGACAATAGTGTGCATGCCACATGTTTTGCTTGAGCAAATACCACTCGCTTCCAATTTGTGATAGAATATTCTCCTTTTCCTAGAAAAATAAACAAAAACAACCAAAATGTAAAATCACATTAAAAAATAATAAAAATTGAATTTGAGCTAAAAACTGTTAAGAGGAGAAAAAAAGAATGACAAGTGCCCAAATATAAGCAAAAAATAGGGTCAAAATGTACCAATTTTTGACACTTATCATTTACCAACAATTGATTTCCAACTGGAAGAGGAACCAACTCCTAAGTACCAATACTTTGAAGGACACAATCTCATCAATCATCCCTTGTCACTGCTCTGGGTGAGATAAAACATCACTTTGAAACTTAGAAACAGGAACAAAAGATGATGAGGATGTACAACTGTAATGTATGGTGGAAAGTCGATGATAAATGAGGATAGTATAATGGGGAAAAGCATTAAGGGTAGAATGTGTACCTTTTCAAATAGCAAATGGTGGAAGGAGCTTAATAAAACCATGTAAGGCAGCCTGAAGTCGCCCAAGATAAGTACTATAGGACTCGCAATCGTCGTGGAGCAAGAAGTGTCAATAATCTTGGCACGTACCGTACAAGTGTTGTGTCATTGGTATAAATGACATGAGTCTCACTTCAAATTGATGCACAAGTCTCATGGGGATGGAAAATACGTTTGAGTGAGGTGTGAATAGTATATTTAATAAGCATATATAGTTGAGCATCAATCTTTATTCATTGTTCAGGTTGTTTTGTGGGAACAGATTCAGTAGTTGTAGTGAGATAGGATTTGTGGCCAAACCCACTTAACCATAACCTGATTTTTGAAACCAAAGTTGAATTAGACTCGGGCATCTTCTCAATACTATCAATATGGTTTGAAAGGATAGGAGAATATGTTTGTGATGTTGATGGGATTCTAAAAGATCTTTTATTTCTTCTTGAAATCGAACAAAAAAATAATCCAAGGAGTCAATCGAAACACTAAACAAACTCTGATGGAGTCACCACCATAAGGGTAGGAGTGCATTGAGGAGGTGACCTGGGCTCAGATTGGTTGACCGTTAGCCACTGCATGTGCCACCAACACTGATTGAAGTTGCAGTACTGTGGGAGAGATGATGAGTGTGAGGGCATGTGGATGGATGGTTCACATCGGCGTTTATACGGTTGGATATATCGGTGTGGCGCGATACCAACCCTATGGTCATATTGGAGTGAATGTAGGTCACAAACTTGAGAGAAGGGTTTGAAAAAATTCCTTTGGAGACATTGGGTCTATTGAGCCAACACTGTTTGAAAAAGGCTTTAGATACCATGTTAAACTATAAGAAAGAGAGAGATTTTGAGTTGAAATCATGTGTTTTTGAGATAACACAAATGCTTTAATTATATTGAGAAAACGAAGTCAATACAATAAATTGAGGAAATTTGATATCCTCTGATAATAAAGATATGATACAAAAATATATAAAATCATGCCTATAATACATTTATAATCTAAATATTCCTAATTTTATAGGATCTGCTCCTTAGTTTTATAATTATAACATTATATTTCAAAGATTGATGGGAACCAAGTGGGTTTGGAAGGCCATTGATGGATCAGAGGCAGCTATTATTTGGAGGATATGTAATATGAAATAACCTATCTTGTCTTAATAAATCTGCATTAGTTTTGCATAAGAAACTGCATGATGTCAGTTATTCATAGAAAATAATTGATGGCAGTTATGTATTATGATTATATATAATAATATATAATATTAGGGTGTGTAATTAGGCAAGTGTGTTGTTATTTGCAGTTTGTGGGCAGAGAATACTCAGGAAATTTGTCTTTAGGACATCAAGTGTATTGCTGTATTATGTATATGATTTTTGTGTTCAGGATTGTATGTTACAGTTTATCATTTGGTGTTCTCTATCAAAGATCTATTCCAAGAACATTATTCGTGAAAAATTCATGGATTAGTTATTCTTAATGTTTATTCCAGCTTCCAATCATTAAATGATATGAGAATATGGTTGTTTTTGGTTTTGTTTTTGACGAAAAATATACTTTCAATTTCAACATGCTCGAGATGATGCTATTGAAACCTGTGACATGCCTTGGGCCAATCTGATCCCATACCTCCAATCTTTTACTGAAAACAAGAATATTTAATAGATTATGAAATGTCAACTCAACAGTAGAATATTGATAAGATATGCAAAAACCTTATATAAAAAATGTAGAGAAGGAAGTCTTTTAAATGAAATAAAATGATTATGGTGAAATCATGAAAGCTCTTATATGAAGCAAGAGATTGGAATGGTTTTGCTCTAATTTTTTATTTTTATGAGACAGCAACTGTATGATCTTGCATACATTGCCTTTTACTCTAGCTGATTATTGTTTTCTTCTTGAACGAGTATACTCGATGTTGATAATCAAAATGGAAGTGCTCGTCTCTCCTGCTGTTAAAAATGGACACATTGGAATTCTGTTTGTGTTTCTATTTTTTCTTTTTCCCCTTTTCTGACATAACATTTGCATCATGAAAAAACTTATTTTTATGTTTACCAATTTCTGTCATTAGTAGTGTCACAGTCACTTAACTTGATACTGAGCCATTTGAAGTAGCTGCTTTTTACTTTGTTTTAGAAGAAACATGGTAATGTTATATAAGGCTTTTGTTGTATTTCTACTGCTTCTTGCATGCAGGCTGCAAGGATATTGATGATGCACTCCATTGTCACGCTCTTCCAAATGGAAACTTTGAAGTTGGAGTTCGTATCCTTTGTTTGAGGACATACATTTTACTAATGATGCATGTGTCAGTAGGCTTATATGTATTCAAATTAGAATTTGTGTTACTACAATTGGATGGATGTTATCGTTTAATATTATTTGCATACCATGGGAATTTTTGGTTCAGCATGTGGGAATTTAGTTAGCTGGTGCTTACTATTTTACTTCTTTTAGTATCCTTTCAAAATTTGCTTATGCACTAATCTCAGTCCTGCATATGCATATAATATCAGCAATCGATTTTCTCATGAACAATTGAGTACTTTAACTCTCAAGTGAAGTGCCCACTTAGAGGAGTCAGATCCTAGTATATGGTTTTGCTTTGTTGGCTCAAATTTTAGACAACCTGAATGCTGTTTTGCAAGGGTTTCTTTTGTAAACACATTTTCTGTCTCAACTGAAGTTATAAGATGATGCAGTTAGGTGCTTACATCTCTGAGCAATTAATGTCTATCCTCTATGGATGCTGCTTTATCCTCTGGTCCTCTTTGCTTCATTAGTTTTTCTACCTTTTTCCTGTGTCTCCTCATTCTTCCCTTAGCTCTTGCTATGTAATTCCTCTATAATAGTTTATCTTTAATGGAATTCTGTCAGATATTGCTGATGTTACAAATTTTGTTCATCCTGGCACTCCACTTGATGATGAGGCTTCACAGAGGGGTACATCTGTCTACCTTGTGGAGCGGCGAATAGACATGCTTCCCAAACCTCTTACGGAGGGTAATATCATTTTACTCTTTCGAAAAAATGTGATTTTGGTGGTTATAGCAATTTCTCTTGCCTTCATTGATAAGCCTTTATCTGGCAGATATATGTTCTCTTCGTTCTGATGTGGAAAGGCTAGCATTCTCTGTCATTTGGGTATGTGTACTGACGTAGTTTTGCAATGATTAAATCTAGTGTCATCTACATATTTTGTACACACCTGTATGTGCATTAATATGGTGTAAATATCATTATCTGGTTGTTGAATCTTCTAAATATTTACCAAAGAATTACAAACATCACTTAAATCTTTTTCCTTTATTTTGTTAGAAGTTTTGGTACTCCACGTTGAACTTCTGCTATGTTTTTTTACTTCATTGTTGCAATATTACTTCTCTTCTCACTGTCTGTCCACAATAAAGCTCATTTACAAACATGCAACCAGCAAATGACTGGTTTTTCTGTTTTTTTTTTTCCTACATTGAGCACTAAAATTTAGATTCACAACTGCCACTGCACCCATTTTTGTTGAGATCATCTTCACCATTTTTGTTGCCTGCATTGTATTGTGTAATATTCCTTTTATTCCAACTTCCATTACTACCTTCCCCATCCACACTTCATTATTATCACACAATTACTACTATTACCATCATGTGCTATATCACATTATCAGAGCCATAATTCACAATCTCCATTTTTTTTTCTTTTATCATTGCTTTATAATTTTAATTGAATTGGGGCAATATTGTTACGGGAAATGTAATGCAGGCATTACAAACTTGACATAATACAAGGCTCCTTTGTTTAAGCTTTTAAAAAAAATGATTTGGAGGTATACTTTTTTCTTTTTCTTTTTAAAGTGTACTTACGTACTTTCCAACATGGGTAATTAGTGTATTTCGTTGCCATCTGCAAACATTATCAGTTATTGCTGGCATATCTATAGGGTATTGTGCCACTGTGCATAATGCAGAAAGTGCATATGCATTTATATTAATAATTTGATATTCTTGAAGTTTATTTTATCTACTCTCTTCAATAATATGATCAGAATATGATCACCAAAAGGATGTCAACTGAAGCAATTTATATTTAACTACTCTTTATTTCTTCACCACATTGAACTAACACGATTTACTGTGTTCAGGAAATGACACCTGAAGCGGACATTATTTCCACCAGATATACAAAAAGTGTCATAAAGTCCTCTGCAGCATTGTCTTATGTTGAAGCACAAGCGAGGATGGATGATAGGTGTGCTTTTATTTCTCTCAGATCCTTTGTAAAAGGAAATGGTTTGGTGTGTCTTTAATTAGCACTCAGTCATAATCTAGACTGGTAAAATATAATAATGTTTCTTTTCTGGGATTCTGTTATTTCAGAGTATATTTGTGCTTTAATTATTTACAAATTGTGAATCTTGTAAGATAAACAAAATCATGAGTTAGAAGGGGTGTATTCTTCATATCAAACCAAAGCTGGGGCTGAATGAATGGGCTCATGTTCATGTTGTTCAAACTGTTTGGTGATTGATACTTTCTTCAATTTTTTATGTGCTTAGATGTTCATTTTCTTGTGGATTGCTAAATGTTTCGTCTAGTGTATTACTTTGTCTGGAGCAATATTATTTTCAAAGTAATTTAGTTAGTCTTTTATTTCCTCTTTGTACAGTCGACTGAGGGATCCCATTACTACAGATTTGAGGAATATGAATAGTTTGGCTAAGGTATGGATTTTGTGGACGCAGGCTTATTGTTTTACTCATGTTATTATAAGTACGGTTATATTTACTTGTTATCTAAGGAATTTGTCTGAAAAGTGTAGCTTTGTGTATGATCTATCAGAAAATGAGATTGAGGCGCATTGAGAGAGGAGCTTTGACTCTAGCATCGGCTGAAGTCAAATTTCAAATTGACACAGAGACTCATGACCCTCTTGATATTGGTACTATATTCTTGCTTTTTAACAGTATTTAGTATTTCTTTTTGAAGTTGTAGAAGGTGGGGAATTGTGTATACTTAGTGAATAAGAAGTTCTGCTGGTGTCATTAAATTATTCATTCTAGGAGGATTAAATCATTTGGACAAGGGACATATCAGATCCTATAGGATTAAACCATTATTATTAGCAGACAGACCTTGAATTAATGATCTCTAATTATGAACTTGATGAAGGGTGATAGATCACTTTCAATAATGTTCTCCATTTTGTTCCATGGTAAGACTTTTACTTCAAAGCTGTTGTCTAGTCTAGGTCCTTGTTTTGGAATAATGTTTTGTAACACATTTTTGTACATATTATTGGATCTCACGAAAATAGATTTTTGATTTTTTTTTGTCTCAATTAACTTTTACTGCTTGACAATGTAATTCATAATTCCACACACACAATGTTAGTGTGATAGAAACTGGTTCAAATACAAACGAAGGAATGGATTTTATTAAGAAATACCCGCTAGTTTTGAGAGGTTCAGGTCTCCCCCAATTCCTTTACTAATTCCCTCACAATGATTGACTCCCCTCTCTACCCTTCTTCCTATTTGTATGCATCATTCATAACCCACTAACTAACTAACTAAGGCCCTTAACTTATAGACCTATCAGTGTGTCATGTTAAGTATATTGTCTTTAAGTTATTTTGTGTTGGTATGTTCTTAGCATTACTGATTTATACTTCTTTTGTATAAAAAATTCAAAGTCTAATTTTGTTATCGTATATTTCTCCTTTTCTCATTTCTTCTAATCTGTAAAATTTCAACAGTAATTGATTTAATTTTTTAAAGTATGTTTCATTGTACCTACAGTTAATTGGATATTTTGTAATGAAGAGTGGCTGAGCTGATGCCTTTCTTTTTACTTTGCTTTTAGATATTCCTTCGTGGAAGGAGAGGAAGAGAGCAGTTTTTTTCCTCCCTTTCTATTTCTTAAAATTATTTTTTCTGTTTGAATTTATATGCAGGAATGTACCAGATCCGGGAGGCCAACCAAATGGTGGAGGAGTTTATGCTTGCTGCTAATGTTTCCGTTGCAGAACAAATTCTTAAAAGTTTTTCGTTGTGCTCATTATTAAGGTTTTTTTTTTACTTTAGTTTTGATATGTTTTTTTTTTGTCTACTAATTGGTTTACTATATATCTAAATTCCAAACTTTCTCTTTATTGTATTATTTTTGCATGTTTTTTGCCCTGTGTTTTTTTTTATCTGTGTTTTTCCATGTCAATTATTGGAATTCAATTTTGGAATTGAGGATTACAAGTAAAATTCAATATGCATTTAGAACCATAAATAGTCTTTGATTGATTGCATGGGGTGGTTAAAAGAGATTTAGTGGGTGAAAGCAGAATGAAACCAATCAAGAAGATGCAAGCACATTTGCACCCAATAGAGACAAGTACTCCAGAAATGACCTGTATTGGCTAGATGTTGAGTCTTGGGCGTGAATTTTGTTACAGATATGGTTTGATTGTACTAAATACAGAGATGTGATTTGATATGAAAATATCTTACCAAATATTTCTCATTATTAGATGTTGATTTTGGTCCTTGTTATTGTATTTCTTTACTATAAATAAGAAATTCATGTGTACACAATACATATACAATACACGAAATTTATTATATTCTACCTGGATTTTTCTCTTCTCAACATGGTACTAGAGCATACCATCCTTATTGCCGTGTTTAGTCACCAATCCTCTTCAACCTGTTTTGTCACTAATCCTTTCGCCATGGTATCCGAAGCCTAACAAGATGGAACCCTAATCCATGCTTTTCCTGTGGGTCCACTGCTTACCGGTGTAATTTTTTTTAGAAACTGTACATTCCCAGTTTCTGTTTTTCTACTGTTCATTGCTGACATTACTGTTCACAGCTGTATCAGTATACACCGTTGACGACTTTCTAGTAAAGTAATTATTTATTGGTTCCTGTTTAGGCGTCATCCAACTCCAACCAGAGAGATGCTTGAACCCTTATTACAGACTGCTGCTGCAGTTGGCTTGCACTTGGATGTTTCATCATCAAAAGCATTGGCTGATTCTCTTGACCATGCTGTGGTAAATATTTTGTCTTGCCTCTTTTTATTAATTATTTGCATCATTCTTGTTTTTTAATAATTTTCCATCTTTGCCGTCCTGGCCCTGGTTGGGCTCATGGAGAGGTCCATAAAGCAAAGTGGTACTTGGACAGCAATCCGAGAACCTACCCGATGTGACCATGTATGATCGGTGGCGGGAGGATGTTTCCCAACACCCTTAGGTCGGTCCTAGGGAGATCACCTCCCCGGACCCAAACTTACGCGATTTGTCGTAACTAACCTATATTCTTGGCGAAATTCCTGGAAACTGATTAAGTTCAAGATTCCTGGAAAACGTTCCTGATCACCCCTCGTTATACGGAAATCCTTGCCTATAAATATTAGGAAATTTAAGGAAAATGATTTTTTTTTATGTGGCTGATTCAGAAAGAAAAGAGATAAAATCAAATGCATTATATCCCACAACCCAGGAACACCTTTGAACCATAACACCATCAAACATAATTTATATGTTTCATGCACGATTATTAGCTATGATGCTACAAGGATATCCAGCAGCGGTATCTTTAATAGTTTACTTTCTTTAGCTTACACGCACATAGCTAGCTTAAGCATATGGTCTTACTTTGTTTCACTCTTATCTTGTACAAAATGCCTTTTTCAGGGTGATGATCCGTACTTCAATAAGTTAATCCGTATACTGGCAACTAGGTGCATGAGTCAGGTAAATTGAATTTGAATGAGAATCCAGATTTAGAATTTACAAAGTAAAATTGAGTTCTTGTTATTTTTTTAGGCAGTTTATTTCTGCAGTGGGGATCTTAGCCCTCCAGAATATCATCATTATGGGCTTGCAGCTCCTTTGTATACCCATTTCACATCACCTATAAGAAGATACGCAGGTAGTTATGCTATAATTTTAATAAAATGTTTACTTTGTCAATTGTGAACAATGTGAGATGAAACATTTTTTGTTGTAGATGTCATTGTGCACAGGCTACTTGCTGCTTCTTTAGGAATATCAAAGTTACCGTCTGTATTTCAAGACAGACTCCAGCTCAGTAGTATTGCAGACAGTATGAAATCTCCTTCATGCTTTAATAGAACTTGATCATTTATGTTTCTGTTTTCAATTGTGTCCAATGCCTTGAGTGAACTTTTATCTATGTTTACTTTATTCATTGGGAATCAAATAATAAGTTCATGATTCTTATTGTTTTGGTGTTGGCATATATGGTTCAGATTTAAATTATCGGCATAGGAATGCCCAGTATGCAGGGCGAGCATCTGTAGAGCTACATACTCTAATTTATTTCAGGAAGAGGTATGCAACATAACTTTTGCTTCCTGTTGCTGTTATTTTTATCTATACACAGTTTTGCAGCCTATTCTAACATTTATCTTTCCTTATGCAGGCCTACAGACACGGAGGCTAGAATAGTGAAAATAAGATCTAATGGCTTTTTTGTGTTTGTTCCCAAGTAAAGTATCTTATTCGTGCTTTTGCTGCTTTTTCTTTTAAATTTCCTTTGTGATATATCAGTTGTAAAGGTGAATCTCAAAAAAGAGGAAAAATTGTTTTGATTTAATCTGAGCAGGACATAGTCATGTCAATAATGTTAATCACTGAAGAATCTAATGTTAAGTTGACCTTTTCCCCGTTCACAGATATGGCATAGAAGGACCTATATATTTGACAAAATCCGGAAAGGGAAATGGAGAATGGTACGTAGATGAGCAACAGCAGAAAATAAAAAGGATGGATGGTAGCCTTTCATACAGTGTTTTGCAGACAGTCCAAATTCACATGGAGGTTGTGGAGCCTCAGCCTAACCGTCCCAAACTTCAGCTTACTCTCATCTAGAGGTATATGATCATTGAACAACAGGCATTACTCAAATATAACTCATATTTACGATTGCCATTTGCTTCTCAGCACTTTTAAGGAAGGAATTTACTGTGGCATGAAAAAGTTGTGGAAAGAATGAGACGGAGATGAGAGATTTTGGTTGGAGAAGTTTTTCCTAGATGGAACTCAAGGTTTATATGGTTGATGGGGTGGTAGCTTTTAGTTTTTACGACTATTTATTTTTAAATTGGGAAGTGGAATTTTTATACATGATGCTGCAAGCGTGAACACTCCAAGTAAAAGGATGTGTTTAGCTTAAAAGCGCCGTAATGTATTTGTAGAGAATATCAGAACTATTATTACATTAAAAAATGTGGAATCATTCAAGAGACTCCGGAGTTTAGTTGTTGTAGAGAATTTTCCCAGATTATTTTTTCTCACCAGCTATAAGGTTTTGCTTTTGCAACATTATCATCAACTGGATCCGGAACTCATGGTTGTCTCTGATGTACTGCTATTAGGTGTGTGTGCACGAATTATTACACAATGTGATTTATATGCAGGGATACTGGCAGCGAAGAGTTTATGAGCAAGCAACTCGTTTAATTAGGGAACTTGTATTTTATATAGGGCTGTAGCAATTCTTGAAATGTACGTGAGAATTAGTTTGCTTGAAATACTGGGGATAAAAGAGATAGTGAAATTCATGTAGTATTTTTACATACCTTTTTTTTTACTTTTTTATTTTATTTTTCTATCTTTTTTAGTTTTTTTCTTAAACCAAACATCTTTATGTTTTATTCAATTCTCTTATTTTATTTCTGTTTTTTTATTTCTTTGTCACTATTCTTTCTTCTCACGGACCTAAACATCAACGCCTGTCATGTTATTCCCTTTTCAGGGCCTTTCTTCCTGCACCTTATAAAAAATGTGAAATGACGAAAATGATCCTAAAGAACTTTGCATTACGGAGTATCTATTTTCAAATGATTTTTTCACTTCTGGAAATCTCATTCTAGAAAACAACTTTCCATTCTTTGGAATTCATTTTCCCATTTTAGAATACCAATTTCGGAACTCATTCGGAACTCCATTTATGCACTCACGCCACCATACAATCAAAAACAGTACAACACCTATTTTTTTTTTTTTATTATTTTGATCTCAAATCACTAATGAAACCTTCTCAACACACTAGTAGCTCCATGGTACCTTTGTCGAGCTCAACCTTTATTGCAGCAACTTCCATGATCCACTTGCAACTCACACTGCCATGAAAGTTGTGTTTCGAAATAAAATGTGAAGGAAAGTTTTGGATTTCAAAAAATGATAGGGTGCAGAAAGAACACCCTCCTTTCCATTGTTTTCAAAATTTTGTTTTATCAAGGTTGTGATCAACAAAAAAAGACACGTTTTCATTTCAATTGGTTCATCTTTTTCGGCTTTATCTTCATGCACCTAAATGATTACCACTTGCACCCTCCGTTGCCCCTGCACTTCTGTTTTTTAACCCATTGTTTGAGAGGAAGGAGGGAGGGAGGGAGAGACTTCCGAAAATTCTGTTCCAAAAATCATGTTTTGAAAATTCTAGAAACTTTGTTATAAAAATTATAGAAAGTTTATTCTGGAAGATTTTTAGAACAGGTAATTTGGAAATCACCATGAAAGATAAGATCGTCATTTTAAAAATTATGAAGATTCAATTAGAAATTATGGGATGTAGGAAGTAAAAACTCTTTTTTTTTTTACTTAATGGTATTTTGTTCTCGACTGGTTTAATGTGATAAGTCATGTATGACAATTACTTCCTGTACTACATCTGAATCCAATTTCAGCATGATGAAAATGTTCTTATGGTATATATAAAAATACATTCCAGACTCTCTTTTCTGAAAAATGTTTGTGGACAATTTTTTTGGAATGAGATTTTGATTTTGAGAGTTTCTTCCTGCACCCCCACAATTTTCAAATTTCTCAAACTAGTTTTGGCCTTTTATTTGAAAAGAGCGTTGTGGATGAGTTGCTTTTCCACCGTTCTTCTTATTCATTTTAACTGCACGGAACAAGATGGAGGAGTGAGTTGCATTGCCAAAGTGTTGGATAGCTTTTAGAGGTAAGAACTAAGTTTTTTTAAGAGGTTGGGTAGTTACGGTGTTTTGTGTTTTTAGGTTCTGAGAAATCGGGATCCAGGACTGGTGCTATGAATGGATCAATCCAGAAGTGAAAATGTGATCTACGGATTGGTCGTTCCATAAGAAATTTGTTGACTTACAAATTGTTGTATTCAGAAGTAGTTTTTCAGTTACGGATTGATGGATCTGGAATGTATTTTTTTTAGCTTACGGATTGGTGGATTCGAAATGCATTTCAATCTGGATAACTTTCGGACACACTCATTTGGGAAATTTTTGGATCACTCAATCCGGGACTATGTTGTAGAATCACAATTATGGAAAACAAAAACAATAGAGAGGAGATGGAGAGACACCACCGAACCACCACCAAGTCGACGGAGACACCACATAACCACCACCAAGCGAAAGATGCCTCACGATTCCTGTTTGATGAGATGAAGTCGTCGTGCACAAAGAAAGACAAATAAATGTAGGTCTGTGATGTGCGTAAGGAAGAAGAAGAAAGAGTCTGGGTAATGTGTTTTAGGGTTTTTAGAAAATAATAAGAATAATTTTATCTTTGTAGAACATTGTGGGGGAGTAGGAAGAAAAACGTAGAGGTGCAAGAAGAATCTCCCTTTGATTTTTGAATTCTATTCCGAATTTTTATTTCTGAAACACAATAATATTTTATGAATCAACTTTTCCATAATGTATTATTTTTAATTCCATATTTTTATTTTCAGAATAATGGGCATTTCTAGAAATTTAAAACTATGTAAGGTGCATGTTGGTGTAGGAAGAATTTGTCGTCTTGTATTTGATGTTTGAGAACAATGGGTTATCAAAGGTACGTCGAAAAGTTATGAAAGGGGTGATTCATTTTATTTGGTTTTATTTTAATGATGCACAATGGGTTATCAAATTTTGGAGTTCAGAATAAGCTTATGTAATATACATTTTAAAATGTATTTTCTAAATTGTTGTATTCAAAAGTTGTGTTTCTAAATTTTGAAAAACACATTTTGGAATGTAGTGAAAGAAAAAACTAACTCCAGATTGTTGTATTTGGAAGGGTTTTTTTGTAAATTTCAGAAAGCGCATTCCAAAAGTGTTATATAAGGTTCAAAATGAGAAATGTGGAAACTTTCTAGAACAATGATTTCATAAAACAATATTCAGAGCTTATTTTAGAAAGCGTATTCTGCAACAATAATTTTTCATTTTGAAAAGCATATATTTTAGAATAGTAAATCTACGTTTTAGAATACATATTGCAAAAAAATAAAATATATATTCTTAATTGATAATTTTGGAACACATATTTTCAGTTTGAGAATCGGTGTTCTGGAGACTAAAAAAGTTGTTTATTTGGTACTTAAATTTTATTTATATAGAGTTAATATGGATAAAGATTTCTACACGAGGATATAAGATGATGTTGATGTGTGTTTGGGTATAAATGATGTTGATATGAAGTATGTTTTGTCTAGTAATATATTGGATAATGAATGTAGGTCACAAGATTGTAGTGACATGTTTACGACAATATTGTAGTTACACTATAATTGTCAGACATATCTTGTGAATGAAATATAAAGTTGTACTATTTTTTTGTAGGTATTCACTACCTGGGATGAGTTGTTGTACTGGGAAAGAAATATTGCTTATAATTTTAGGTTTATTACTGTGATATTAAGGTCAAATACAACAAATGGGCAACAAGGAAAAAAGACATGTGTATTATTAGGTTATGAGAGAGGGGAGAAGGGTAAGTACAAACAATACATGAATGACTTAGAACTAATTGTTTGTGGAAGTACGAAATGTGAGTGTCCTTTTAGATTGCGAGAAAAATTAGTAAAATATGGTGAATTATGGATTGTGAAATTAATTTGTGCCTTTAACAATCATGACTTGACAAATACATTGGTAGATTAACATGAAATGAGAAGTTCATGCTATTGATATGAGAGAGTTTAGTTAAGTATATAAATATTTTGTTGACGATTAAGGAGCATAATGAGAAGAATGTGACCATCATAAAACATGTTTATTATGCAAGGTATGCCTATCGTAGATCAGATCAAGGTCATAAAACTGAATGCAACAATAAATGATGTTACTTCTATATTCATTGGTATAAGTTTAATGAGGGTATCAATATGGTGATATATATTTTGGACACACATAAATTTAATGAAACTATTGAATTCCTTTAACATGATACTCATGATGGATAATACTTACAAGACTAACAAGAATAAGATGTCTCTACTTGAGATTGTTGGCGCTACCTCAATTGGGATGACCTTCTTTGTTGCATTTGTTTTATTGCCATGTGAACGTGAAAACAACTTTGTATGGGCATTTGTTAAAGGGTTGTTTTTTAGATTTGATTCCTACTTTAGGGTCTTAGTTTGCCTTTATGAATGCAATAAAGGTTTTGTTTCTTAAAGCTTCCAATATGCTATGTCAGTTTTGCAATAACAAAAATGTGAAGGCAAAATGTAAGACATTTGAAGTTGTTTGTTCTCCATGACTTGTATCTTTTTAATATGTAAGTGATGTATAGTTAATTTCACAAAAATAAAAATTTATTAAGTAAGAACGGATAAAGTAATGCACTTAGGCAACACTATAATAAACAACTATGACCTTTTCCACCATATATTTTGTCCCACTCTCAAAGTTATGTCAATTCATAATTCTTTTGTTATGTAGGGTTGAGTTTGGACATTAGAACCTAAAATGATACTTCAGATATCCACAAGATATTTATGTTTTTGTTGGGGTTCCATTAATAACATGATAATTTTTCAACGTAATAAAATTAAATCTTCGTTTAAGAAGAGTTTTCATGTGGTGGGTCATGTGTTCAACGTCACAACATGCAAAAAGTTATAGAATTTTGTGTAAAAATTTGCATTACATCATATAGCGGAAGAGAATGATTAGGTAAAATACATTGGATTAGATAAATTACATTTTTGTTGTACCCTTAGGTCTACTCATGATATTCCTTCGAATCATATCAACACATCGTTTGTCAGAAGATAAGAAATTGCTTTCAATAACAACGTCTGTTAGTTGAAGAATGAAAATAGACGAAAGAACATTAAACAAACCTTCACTTCATCTGATAAGCGCTGATGAATGTCAGATGGAAGGAACATCACAAAGATCAATCATTATGTCTGATAAAGAAGTAAAAGAATATATGATGATAAACTTAATGTAGACTTCAAACCAACTTATCATCAAAGAGTATTCTTAAAACTTTAGTTTGCTTTTCACAGAATCGTGTCAAACATCAACATTCAAATACTTTTTGGGACATGAGTTAAAGCTGCAAGGACCGCTAACTCTCATGACATTTATTTTCAAATTTTGGCTCAACTACTTGCCTTGTACTGTGGACATTCTTAGCATGCGATGGTACAAAAGGCTCTACGACTGAATGGAGTATATACTGTTAATCATTCAAGAGATTGCGTAAAGAATAAGAGCACTATGCATAAGGTGCATTAAATCATAGTTGACAAGTTGAAGCTTGTTAGACGTAAGGAAGGCATAAAAGAAGAATTGAAACTACTCAACGGATATAAACAACCTCTCAACAACTATCTTCTTCCAACGATTATGTAAAACATACCATCAATAGTCAAACAATATATGTTTGGAGAAGATTTCCGCATAAATAGTCTTGAGATAGAAAAATAAGAAGAAAAAATAAAATTACTTTCTCCATAAGTTAATTTTAGTTTATTCACTAAAATTAAATTTTAAAAAAGTTAATAGAAAATAATTTCTAGCTCGTACGTAAGTTAATTTAGCTTAAGAAAATTTGTGTTTAAGCAATTTTCAAAATAGATCCATCCTTTATGAAGTAGTTCTGATTAGTCAATAATGTAAACATGTATATTTTGATCATGGTAGTAAGTATATTATATTGTGATTCATGATACAAATTATACGAAACAATATGATTCTGCTCTATCGTGTAAACAATCATTTTTGTTTCCGTATTGCACAATACAAGTGTGAACATTCAAAAAGTTATAGAATTGTGGTATGGTTTTATATCGGGCTTTGAATCGTGTTGCATTTTGTTTCGAATTTTACCTTTGGTAAAAACCATTTTCCTTCAACAATGATTCCCCTCTTCTCCTCAATGAACCAAATGTAGTAAGAATCGGACAGAGTTCATTTGAAACCATACTTTTTTTTTATTATTAATCCTTTTGTTGATATAATAGTCCCATTGAAATTGAATCTCATTGGATTGAGTACATACAATTAAATTAAAATTAATAGTCAGGAAATAAATCTTTTGATGAATAATATTGTAAACACAATAATCTAATTATTATTTCATCCACACCAAATTCTTCTTAGTAGACCATTAATATAATATGCAATACCAATAATAACTAACTTTTTTTTTTGTTATTGGGTAATTCATTGAGATCTATGGTTAAAGTATTAACAAATATTAATACAATATTAGTTATGTCAATTTAGGAGCTTAAGTATAAGTCTTAGTTTCATATTAAATAAAAATAAGAAGTTAAAGTTAAATAATATAAAAAAAACAATAACACACATTAATTATCTTTAGATTTTTGAATTGCAGAATACTCATCTTTGTTTTGTTACTAAAACTAGAGATATAATGTGATCATTGGAAGAATAATAGAAACTTTATAAAGCTACATTAGAAAATGTGTTCTTTACCAAGAGAAGAATTTAGTAAAGAAGTTCCCTGATTTAGACTTCTCTAGACATGCAACATGAGCATATCTTCCAAAGTTGTCCACTTGCCTTTCTTCTCCTCTGGTATCCTTTTTGCATACCTTGCATGTTTTGTCAACCCACCCCTCTTCAACATATTCCCCATCCACTGTTCAATTGAAAAGGAATTTTTCAGTACTAATTAAGACACAGATTCAACTAACCACAACCAAAACATGAGCTTTTGTATATTAACCTAAGAGCATCCATTAGAAAATGAAAAAAATGCAACTTGGTGATAGAATTTAGTAACCAATGCGCTTGAGTCTGATAAACAGTTATTGGAACATGAATTATTGTAAAAAGGGCATGAAAGTTATCCTTCTATTGACAGAGAAAAAAAAAATTAGTATAGAAGGTCATTAGCCAAAGAAGAAAATGAAGAGTGAAGAATGTTGGCCATTAATGAAGAGGCAAATTAATGTGTGATTTATTTGAAAGATAGAAGTATTGTACCTTCAACATAAGACTTGAAAAAATCCTTGTATGTACCACCAATTTTCCTTCTTAGAGCTCCATACTGAAGTAAACAAAAAGAAAGATGGTAGTTAGAGGGATCACAAAAAGAGTAAAAAGAGTTGGAAGAGTAGAATATACCTGTTCCCTGTTCATCCTTTCTCCGGATCTTGTGGCTTCTCTGGCCTCTTCTATAAGCTGAGCATCTTCTGCAGATCTCACTTGAGAAAAGTCAAGAGCCTCAGTCACACTGCTAAACAAAGATTGCTTTTTCTTATTCTCTTCTTGCTTCTCTTGTTTGGCTGAAACTCTGAACTTTATGCTTCTATTCACTCTGCTGCAATCAGTAGTGTCATGTATAAGTCCTGAGTTTGGAGAAAAACTGGTATAAGAAGGAGTCAATGGCAGAGTTCCAAGTCTCATTTTAGCTTCTTTTGGTACTCAGCACCACCCTGATTCTGAACCATGCTCCAAGTGTTATCATATATATATAT
>Ga0123341_1000443_pt1 | contig 24884 bp, 10 predicted proteins | sample Turbeapinknodule_FD_89959 | JGI IMG/M metagenome (GOLD analysis project Ga0123341, IMG submission 89959) | Root nodule microbial communities of legume samples collected from Mexico - Turtle bean Mexico pink nodule | ecosystem: Host-associated > Plants > Roots > Nodule | place: Mexico: Nepantla...
AGGTGGGGGAGCACGTGATGGAGGCCATTCCGTTGCGGCGATGAGAGAGAGAGAAAGTAGTTAAAGAGAGAGAAGGGGGGAAATGGATAAATGGAATATTGGGATTTCTGATCCTCTTCGCTGTGTTGTGTAGTTTACTTGTTAGTATCACTTCATAAATAGGTTAACAACAAAGTGAAATAACTTCATTAATTTAATAATTAATAATAACACAATTACCAAATTAACATATTTACTAAATATAAACAACACTATTTTCTTACAAATAAAAAAATAATATTGTTGATTTAAGAGTAATAAAACAATTTTATTAATCTAAAACTGGGTCAATTCTGAAAAAATTAATAACTGAAAAATGAGTGATTTTTATATGAATATCTTTTGTTTACAATCAAAGTGTATTTTTTAATTAATTTTGTATGTTGTTGTTTCGATTATCATTTTAGAATGTGAGTGATGTGATAACATTTTATTGGAAAACAATACTTGTATTGTAAAATTGTGAAGAAAAAATGTGTAATATTGTAAAAACACAAAAACAAAAAATTGTAATATTAGAAAAATAAAATGGTTAAGTAGATTTACAAAATGTGAATATAAAATAATTTATAATTCTTGTATATTATGTCCTCGTATTTTTACAGCATAACACATTTTAATTTTTATCATATGATGATACATTATCATGATAACACGATAGGGCTTTAATATCTTAAATTTATGGATATTGTAATGTGGTATAAACTTAAATATTTTACATAAAAAATTATTTTTAATATTAAAGTTATTAAGATGAATGTTTATAAATCTTCCAATGGACTTAAAACACTCTTTGCGTCGTTGTTCAATACAGTGAGTAACAAAATCACTATAAATATGGAAATATCTAATAGGTGAAACCAATTACATACTATTTTTAAAAACGATTTCAAGCTTAAAACATTTTTATTTATTCAAAAAAGTGAAGAAAAAAAGTTGTATATATATCCTTAAACATTAATTTCACCATGAATCTAAACTAGGGGAATTAGAATTTCACACACTAATATTATCTTATCCAAAATAAGCTAAAGGACTAAAAAGAATACTTCAATTTAGTCCTAATGAGAAATTGGTAATGAGTGCTCCAATTAAAATTTGGTAAAACAAAATGGTGTTCTAGGTTAATAATTTATAACTAATTTAGTTAGATTGACTATATGTTTAAGTTTATCTTGTGCCCGTGAGAATTGAACGATCTGGTAACATATGTCAGTTGACTATGAATAAAAAGTTTAAAATAAAAAGAAATATGTGACAGATTAGGTATTTCCAATTTTATGATTATACACATTAAATATAGTTTATCAATAATATAACTTATGACAAACTATATAAATAATCACATCAGACAAAGTATAGATACGTTATTAAGATGTCAATCATTGCACCTCAAATACCTAATACTTACTTGAGTATCTTTTGCAAGTATACTCTCGATCGAGAGCCGAAACTCGTGACTTAAGAACAAAGGAAGAAAGAAACGAACCAATAACCCTTATTGTCTCAGTCACATCTATAAGAATAATTAGTATATTCTCATCATCAATTTTTTAAAATAAATTTAAAAAAATATTTATGTTGTTTGAATTATATAAATTTGTCAACGTGTTGTGACTCGGATAATATTATGTTATGCCTCAAATAATTAAGACTTATGAATTGTGCTTTAATTATTAACTACGGTTGAATAATTTAAGATGTAATTTTGTAAAGAACATGTGTATTAAAATTTTATTGGACATTTATATTAAGTCCTTATTTACTTTTATGTTTTTTAATTATAATTTTTATTTGGATATTAATTATTATTAAAATAATTATAGATTTGCTGGACTAGCCTAATTACTAAATGGACTTAATAATGAATTTCTTATCAATTATTTTTAATGGTGTTTTCCTCTTAATTCTCTAATCTACCAATTAGAAGATTAAGTATTTTATCTCCTACCTCTCTGAAAGTTTCATTCTCTAAAAGGTATATTGTTTATTCTTAAAATCATCATTATTTTTAAATAATCTCTTCCCCAACTTCTTTATTTTTTTTAAAAAAGTATTTTGAATTTCTTTTTCCTCAAGATCAAACTCAGAAAGACGTAATTTTGTATTTAAGCTCTGATTATTCTTTTAGATGTTCTTAATCATTTAATATATTAATATTTTTTTATGTGAAAGGTTGTCTACAAAGATAAACTAGGTTTTCAAAGATTCATTTTGTGTTTGACAAAACTTTTAGTTCTCCTTTATGGTTTTTATAAGTTTTAGGACAAAATGAAAAAGTTAAAGAGAAGTTTTGGTATGCTTTAATGACAAAATGTAGGTATCAGTAATCCATTTCTTAGTTTAAAGTCTCTTTATTTTGAATTATCAAAGTCTCCTTGAGGTGAAATTAAAATCTTCTTAACTTTGTTCTTCAAGAAATGTATTTGTCTATCTTGGTTTACTATATTCATAACAAATAACTTGAGTCTTAAATGTCTTTTAAATTCATGGTCGATTGGGGTGGAGTTCTCCTACTTTTGGAGTTGCCCTTATTTTCTTCACATCTAATGGATCTTCTTAAAGATGATGGAGATTTCATCTTCTTCCTTATATTTATCCTTTTTTCGAGGGTCTGTCTAATGATTCTTTGGTCATCAAAGTCTTGGTAGTAATATTCCTTTTTTATTATTAGCTTTAAATGCAATAGATTTTTATTTTCTTGAGTAATCTATCTTATTAAAACTTCAACTCATGTATCTTGAAAATACTAAAAAAAGAGAGGGTTTATATCAATACCTTTTTTGAGTGGCATGTTGTCCAAACATTTACGTGTTCTAAAATGATCACATGGGATCTTCCTTGCTTAGAATTTTTTCTCAAAATTTTATCAGTATCATAGTTTTCAGGATGTTTCCCTACGGAATAAAGAGTTTGAAACCTATTCAACATACTTTGTACATTCTCATCTTCTCCCACGTCAAAAAATGCATATTGATTGCTAAGTAAACTATTTTTTGTTATGATTGATAAGTAAATTAAGTTTTTGAGCAATTCATGACTAATAATTCATATTAAAAACTCTTTTAAATGTACAAGATCGTCGTTAGTTTATGAGTGATCATATACTAATTGGAAAAAGGTTCTTAAAACATATTGTCCAAACGTGTGTAAGACAACCAAAGTCAATACAAGTGTAATAGTTAAAGAAAAAAGACACCTAGATTTCATAAGAGTTCACACCAATTCTCATTTATAAATTGTAAAAAGTTTCACTAATTAAGTAGTGATTAAATATATTTTTTTATGTCACTTTTAGCTTACAATAAGTACGAAAAGTCACTTTTAAGTATTACCTAAATCTCTCTTAAGATAAAAAAATACTAATATTTTTTGTTCAATAAGTCAATTTTTGCTTTTTTTTGAGTACTCTATAAGTGTAATTTTTGGCTACGATAAATAATTTTGTTTTAAAACATTGTTAGCTTTTAATATAAATAATATGCGACTAAACTCTCCCCATTGAGAGATTGTTTTATTGAGTAAAAGGTTTAAAAAGGTAGTGCACTCTCTTCATATTCTCTATTCGATGTTTCTTGATCTAACATGATAATTTGAAGTAGTAGCACATGCAATATACAATAATATTCTACATGAGGTCGTTAGTTGGTTTTGCACGAGGAGACTTATACTTTTAAACGTTTTGAATAAAACCACTAAATCTTCTATTTTGTGTTAATGTTGTAATAGAAATTGACAATTTTGTACTAAACTTTCTATGCTTTAAAGTACCTTCAATATTGAACATTATTTTTTCTATACTGATAACTTATTAACATACACTTCTAGAAACATTTGACATGTTATGTTAGATATTTGATTAGAATATGTAAGTGATGACTTCTTAAGATGATTTAACAAATTCAAACCGAATATTTAATTTATAGTAAAGTTTCATATTAAATCTTATATTTTATCATATGATTTCTTAATGAAGATTATTTAGAAGTTGTAGAGAAAACAAAACTTAACAACTCAATAAATTTTGAGTTTATTTTTACAAGTTTTTATAATTATTTCTTGTAAAACACTTAAAAGACAAACACTAATTTATCAAAACTAAATATTATTAACTATTGCCAAAATCAAAATCATAAATCATATAAATCTTCGTCTTATATAAAAATAAAAATAGTTTATTAAAATAAAATATTTAGATAATATTATCTAAGAGATTGTTTAAATCTATATAAGATTGTAAATTATGAAAACAATATCAAAAGTTACATGACAATTTTTTGAAAATTATGAAAGATAAGAAACAAAATGCATAATTAAGTTATTTCACAAAAAAATAATAACGACTTGAATTTATTATAGTAATTTATTATAGTGTTAGAACTCTATTTTTTTTAATCTTTCACATATATAATATTTTGTCACTTTGAATTATTTCCTATTTGTTTGAAAATAAAATAAAAGTTATCTACGCATCTTAGGAGTTAAAATGAAAAAAATATGTTAGACAATTAAAATAAAAATAACAAGGACAAGACTATTTTTCTTAGAGAAATGGAGTCAAATTCATTTTATAACAATTAAAAACAAAATAAGAACTATACTTCTTTTTGGTACGCTTGAACTACATTTTGAACAGTAACATCTACTTTTTTTTTTTTTATAGAAGATTAAAAACTAATTCAAACTATTAATAGTTATACTTATTATTAATTAAGATTTTACCATACATGATCTTCAAATTGTGAGAAATCAACCCTAATGCTGTAAGTTGAGGTAAATCAAATTAGTTCATCAATATTTTCTTTTAAGTGTATTAAATAATTAAATAATTATTTTTTTGAAATATTTTTGCTTAATATATAGTTACTACCGATTAATAATTATAATTAATTATGATAAAATTAGTCTTGTTCCAATTATTACCCTTTTTTTTATTAGAGAAAACATTTGCATTTCCCCCTTCTAGCTCCGACCATCTCTCACTGTCTTTCCATAAACCCCTTCTGGTTTGAGACACCAAAGGGTTTGTGTGTGTGTGTGGACGAAGTTGAGAGAGGAAAATGGGAACGTCAGTGCAGGTAACGCCACTGTGTGGAGTGTACAATGAGAACCCTCTCTCGTATTTGGTCTCCATTGATGACTTCAACTTCCTCATCGACTGTGGCTGGAACGACCACTTCGACCCGTCCCTCCTTCAACCCCTCTCCAGGTCTTTCTCTCTCTGCTTCAATTTTTTTTTTGTATGTTGAGAGGCACTAGAACAAGAAATAAGAAGAAAAATGTTATTTTTCATGTGGGGTGGGTTTATAATTATGAATGACAATGAAATTGATGTTTTAGGCATGTTTGTGGTGAACAAGATTGAATTTTTTCATGTGGGTAGCTCTGTTACAATCCCTCACCCTTCTGCTTCCTAACATGATATGAATTTCAACTCCCCAGTATTGATTTTTATGAGTTATTTTCCTTTATACCTTGTTTGTTGTCGGGGCACTAGAGTTTTGAACTAGAAAGGAGAAAAATAGTTTTTTTTTTTTTTCTGGGGTTATATATTTGAATGACAATGAAATTTGTGTTTTTGCCTTTCGGGCATGTCTACGTTTTTGTTACCTTTGATTTCTTATTGAGGTTTTGTGACTGGCATATAGGGTAGCATCAACCATTGATGCTGTCTTGGTTTCACATGCTGATATACTTCACCTTGGTGCCCTCCCTTATGCCATGAAGCAGCTTGGACTCTCTGCCCCCGTTTATTCAACTGAGCCTGTCTACAGATTGGGCCTTCTCACTATGTATGACCAGTACCTTTCAAGAAAGGTGAAATTACACACTGGTTTGTTTGGTTTTGCTGTTGAGAAGAAGATTTTTTGTGCTTCTTGGTTTGTATGATGTTGGATCTGTCATATTCTTACTATGTGCACTTGTCTTTTTAATCACTAGATAGAATTTGGAGAATGTGTGTTTTATAGCTGGATGGGTAGATTGAGATGTCTTGTTCTTTTGTAGCAAGTGTCCGAGTTCGATCTGTTCACACTGGATGATATTGATTCTGCTTTCCAGAGTGTAACGAGGCTAACATATTCTCAGAATCATCATCTGACAGGTAGGTGTTTGAACTATTGTTAGAATGTTATGCATTGAAGTGGTGGCATGCATTTTGTTTAACTCCTCTTACACCTTAGTATTTTCTCTTCTTCCACCCCACCGTCTTATTTGTATATAATATAGGTTAGTATCTGAACCATAATCCCATTCAAATCTTTATTTATTGCAATGAAATTAAAGACCATTCGAAAATCTAAAGTTCCCTCCAAACTGGAACCCTTTATCTTGGCATCAGCTCTATTGAAGCTAAGGATATTTCCCTCGAGGGAGTCAAAGATGAAAATCACTTTGATTGGGGCCAAGTTAAAAAGATCTATTTGCCTCATGTTCAAAGCTTTAGCGGGGCTGAATGCTCAAAATTGATGTCATGTAGTATAACTTTTTAAAGGACCAATGTTCAATACTGATGGTGTTTGCCTAATTTCTTACGTTCATCCTGCTATATAGTGAAAAAATATTTTTATGTGACCTCTCATGGTTATTTGGCAAATAGAAGAGGCCTCAATGATGACAACTTCACATGTTTCCAGTCTCTAGTGTCTAGAATTATTTGCATGAGCAATAATAGATTTTTTTAACGACTAGAAAAAATTGATTTGAAAGTTTAGTTTATTTGTGAATACACCCCATTTTCAAATGTTTTGGAGCTTTGAACTGCAATAAATTTAGTAATCATGTGAATCCACTTATTCAAAGTATGCGGTTAGTTTAAAATTTTATTTTCAGTAGTTAATACACATTTTTGTAGTATCAATTTACTGATTTTCACCATGTGAAATAGTTATTTGTGTTGCAGAAGTTATGATATACAAGTGTACATTAATTAGGGATGTGAAATTAAATCATGCATTATCTATTCATAAAAAACAAAGCTTTTGGTGTGAGACAAAAAATTGTCTACACTTATATGAAATAGGCAAAGTCACCCCAATGTCGCATATAACTTCTCTACCAGTGTTGTTTAATCATTTAGAGTTCCTCTCTGATTCTGATATGCCTTCATGTTTCACTACTTAATATTCTCTTATTTGGGTTTTGTTATCTTTAGTGACATTTTAATTTTTAACCACTTTTAGGCAAAGGAGAAGGAATTGTGATTGCGCCTCATGTTGCTGGACATCTTTTGGGAGGTACTGTTTGGAAAATTACAAAAGATGGGGAGGATGTCATATATGCTGTTGATTTTAATCATAGGAAAGAAAGGTAAATTACTTGTGGTTAAATTTTATATTTTATACCTTTAGAGAGCAACAGGGAATCTACTTATCAATCTATTTTTTTCTAGGCATTTGAATGGAACTGCTCTAGGTTCTTTTGTGCGGCCTGCTGTTCTAATAACTGATGCTTACAATGCTTTGAACAATCAGCCTTACAGACGTCAAAACGACAAAGAATTTGGAGGTAACCATCTTTTTAATCCTGTAACTTCAGCAATGTGACTGAACTAAGCAGGGTTTTTCCATTTTTTTTGTTTTCTCAATAGCTATTAAGAGAAAACTGTAAGAATTTATGTCTGGTACATTCACTGATGAGGCAAACATGTACTTTTTAATCTTGACCAAGAAATGGAAAAAATTTGTTTAGGATTTATATATCCTTTGGTTTTCCTAAATTTGTGATCATTTATCTTGTCGACTATATAGATATCTTAAAGAAGACTCTAAGAGCAGGTGGCAATGTATTACTACCAGTTGACACTGCAGGACGAGTGTTGGAACTTATTCTGATGTTGGAATCGGTCAGTACAAGACGTGTGCTTCTACTCTCTTTCTCCCTTTTTTTTTTTCCTTATGGTGTATGCCTGAATTAATATCTCAGATCTTTGTTCTCGCAGTATTGGTCTGATGAAAATTTGAACTACCCTATATACTTCCTCACATATGTTGCTTCCAGCACAATTGATTACGTGAAGAGTTTCCTTGAGTGGATGAGTGATTCTATAGCAAAGTCTTTCGAAAAAACTCGTGAAAATATATTTCTTCTGAAGTAAGTGGTCTCATCTTTAACTTAGTTTGAAGTAAGATATACTTATGTCAATGTTTAATTTTATGCTTTCTTTTGGTTCTTAGGAATACTTTTGACACCTAATTAGTGCTTGGCAAATTAAACCTATGATTACTTTGGGTTTCTTGAGATATCTATTATATAAGCAAATGTTTTGTTCAATAATGAGTGAAAAGTGAGCTTTCAAAACCTCAGTTTAAGGATATCAAACAAATCATTAATCTCTTGTTATGATTGCTAATGTTATCTTGTATCTAAAGATTGCAATGCTTGTATCTGTAGGTATATTACCCTTCTGATTAACAAGACTGAGCTTGACAATGCTCCAGAGGGTCCAAAGGTTGAATAATTTGAATACTTTTTCTTCATTAGATCAACTTCCTCATTGACTCTGACACATATACCTTTCATAGGTGGTTCTAGCATCCATGGCAAGTTTAGAAGCAGGTTTTTCTCATGATATATTTGTTGAGTGGGCCAATGATATGAAAAATCTTGTGCTTTTTACTGAAAGAGGCCAGGTATATTCTTAGAATTTTTTTTCCTTTGTGTTTTCCTATTCATGAGAATCACCATAAATTGTAGCAGGTTTCTCTACGTTTATTTGCTAATCTATTAGCAGCTTCTCCCTAAAGTGTTAATGCCACAGTTGCATTTGTATTTCAAATTTCAATATGAATATTGTTTTAGCTTTTCCCAAGGCACCAAAGATTAAATAAGTCATGGAAAAGCTGTGACTATATTTGCAGCTGCTAGTAACTTTAATGGTCTATAAAGTATTCTTTTTTGCTTTTACCAATGACCCACCTTGACATTGTCCCTGTGAATATATAAAGTAATACTGTTTATAAGTTGGTTCTAAAAGTAATGTGGCATGGGCATGGAGAATTTAGCCGTGAAAACAGCATCTACTTCAAACTTTTCAATGGAGTTTCTTATGTTGGTTGTTGGGAAAGTGCTTGAGTTTTTTCTTACCCATTTGTAATATACCTTGGTTTTCTTCTCTCTTTCTTGAATGTAAAATGTGTGATGAAAACAACCATTCTTTGTATCCATTGGGATATATATTTTCATTGTTGCATTCAGGGTGATACAATCCTGGTTTCCACCCTTACAATCTTCTCACCAATCATTCTGTTTTCATCTTGCACAATATTTTCAACCAGACATGCACAAATATCAATACTGCTAATATTCCGTCTTTTGTCTTGTATTGTTGTCGTGTATTTTTAATTCTAGCTTAGGATGTTGTATTTTCTCTCCTAGCCTTACAGAATACAGTTGAAAATTTATTTTCGTTAAAAGAATGCTTTATACTGCTAATATTCCGTCTTTTGTCTTGTATTGTTGTCGTGTATTTTAAATTCTAGCTTAGGATGTTGTATTTTCTCTCCTAGCCTTACAGAATACAGTTGAAAATTTATTTTCGTTAAAAGAATGCTTTATATTTTTGGTAATGATGTTTTATCTTTTTTGAGCAATGAGAATGGAACAATTAGTCATGTAATATTTCCTGTCATCTATTTTCTTTAACTGCTTAAAACTGATGATTGCTATTATTTTGTTTCAACTAATCCTCATGTGTTTGGATATGCAGTTTGCCACACTAGCTCGTATGCTCCAAGCTGATCCACCTCCAAAAGCTGTCAAAGTTGTTGTTTCCAAGCGTGTTCCTTTGGTTGGGGAAGAGCTAATTGCCTATGAAGAAGAGCAAAATCGAATAAAAAAAGAAGCTTTAAAAGCCAGTCTTATGAAAGAGGAAGAATTGAAAACATCTCATGGCTCTGATAATAATAATAGTGATCCAATGGTCGTTGATTCTGGCAATAATCATGTACCACCAGAAGGTATGATGAGTAGTATAAATTATTTTGGAGATATTCTTTTGAAATGTTTCACCTTTTTTTTTCATTTGTAAGTAGAAAATATCAATTTGGCACTGTTCTCTTGTGAAATGTAATTAGACAATTAGAATTATCCATTTCAGATTCCTGTAGTAACTACCTCTTCCGTTTAACTTACTCACTCAGAGTTGTGTTATATATATTTAAAATTTTCTATGATTATAGAACTGAACTTTTTGTCTTCAACTGGTTGAGTCTTAATATGCACTGGACATTAAGAGTTTTAAAATAAAAAAACTACCATTTCAACACATAAAATGATATTGAATTGTCATTATTCATCATTTTATGAACTTTGTAATGTGAGTTTACTATTTAAGGTAATCTGTATTTAATATAAATCATGTCATATTTATTTTATGCATATTTTGAATTTGTCTGTTATTATGCATATTTTGAAATTTTTTGGATATTTCTTTTAATGTTTTGTAAGTTTTCACACAATTGTATAAAGTTCATTCAGTAATTTGATTTGTACTTGCAGTGGCTGGTCCACGAGGTGGAGGATACCGGGATATATATATTGATGGATTTGTTCCCCCTTCCACGAGCGTTGCTCCAATGTTTCCCTGTTATGAGAATACATTAGAATGGGATGATTTTGGTGAAGTCATAAATCCAGATGATTATGTAATTAAGGATGAAGACATGAATCAGATTGCAATGCATGTGGGTTTCTTTTTTTAACACATCTACTTCCCAGTTTCAATATGTAGTTTTCATTTTTAAAAATCCACCTTACTGTTTTACCATCTTCGTATTCTGAATTAGAACATAGAAGGTTCAATGGATAGAATATAATGAATTTACTTATTCAAAAGTATGCACAGAGTTCAGACTTGAGAAACATAAGGTGAGTTGCATTAATGGATCATAACATAAGGAAACTTTATAAAGGAAAAACTATGATACAAAAATCTTAAGCTTAGTAACATGTTATGGTCTATTTTGCATTTGGCTTGGTTACTTCTGTCTTTAACTGTTTTTCATTGACATTTGGATGGCAAGTAACACATGCTGCTTCTAACTATTTTTTTTTCCACACGTACTATTTTATTAGTTCTGATATAGAGGAATGCAGAGTTTTGCTGGCATCTATAATTCAAAATGTTATTAATAATATTACTTGATTATCGTTTTTCCTATTTTCTTATCAGGGAGGTGGTGATATAAATGGAAAACTTGATGAAGGTGCTGCAGGTTTGATACTTGATACAAAGCCATCAAAAGTTGTATCTGATGAAAGGACTGTAAGTAGCAGTATTTATTTATTACATTTTAGTGTTTCTGCTTCTTATGAATAATAAATTTATTTAATTATATTTTGAATTTGGACATGTTACTGTTGTATTCAGAAATTGATTAGATGAACCAAGTTGAATTTTTTAATTTTGCCCTCCACTTTTGCACTGTGAATGTTATTAAACTCTATTACTTTCCCAACTGTTTTAAATGTATCAGTTCTTGAGATTTACAAAAGATGGTATCATGTCTGGTTTTCCTGCAGTCAGTGATCCTACAACTGAATTTTTCTTCATATATGCGTGTGTCTCTGTTCTACGTTTATATCTAGGCATCTTATGTTTTCATCCCCAAAGAAATCAAGCATAATATTGAGTTGGAACCACATTCGTGGTTTTTTTATTCAAAAGTTTGTTGTGTATATTTTGAACTTTATCATGCTCTTCAGCTGTCGTTATCCATTCGTTTTAACTTGGTTGTGAAACACACCAGATAGGGAGCGTTACATGGTAGCTTCTTTTAATTATTGATGTACAGATAGATGCATTCCTATGTTTTGGATATCTAGTATTTATCACTCCACTTGTACGAATCTTAAATCTGCCAAATCTACATATGATGGTGTAAGGTATTGACATTATTTTTGTCTAGGTGCAAGTTAAGTGTTCGTTGGTTTACATGGATTTTGAAGGACGTTCAGATGGAAGATCCATTAAAAATATTCTATCTCACGTGGCTCCCTTGAAGCTGGTATGAATCTCTTTGGTGCTTTTCGGTTAAGTGAGCATATCATTAAATCTTTTATAAATTATATTTGGATTTGTCATTTTTGAAAGGGGATCTGCCTCAACTAAGTAGTTTATTTTGCCACCTTTAAAAACTATGGTATCTTAAGTGAGGGAATATTTTGACCTTCTGGCTACAATTGTTCAGTGGAAAAGGAATTAGGATTTTAGCAGGATAGTATTATAATGAGTAGATAAAGGTGTAGGAAAATATAAGGAAATTGTAGGCTTACTTGGTGGGCTTTTGTGGTTTGGAAAGCTGAATAACCTCAAGGCTTACTTGGTGGTGGGCTAGGCCTAAATCAACCACCAAACCTAGCACAATGAGGGAAGATTACCCAAGCCTTGTAAGTTGTAAGGGGTATTTCAGCCATATTTTAATATTTAGCCTACGAGAGACCTTTTAATAGACCTGAGATAATTGCAAAAGAATAGAGAATGCATGCTTTTTTGACAACATAGAATGGGTGAAAGGCTGTGCTTGGCTGCCAGACTTTAACCTGAGATATTCCTAATATTCTTTATTAGTAAATATTGATTCAATCTTATTAGATTGAACGATGTTTGCTGTCTTGCTATGAAAACCATGAGGTGAAACAGTTATTTCGAATGTGGCCAATTCTCCCACAAAAAGGAGTATTGAGGATGTTTGCACCTGCTTTGAGTAAAGGAAGGCCTATTGAAAGAGGAATTTTTAAATAATCAGAATTACAACAACCTAAAGAGTCCAAATTAACACCCACATCAACAGATCTACAATGTTAACAATCCAATATCCAACACCAACACTTATAAATCAATAACAACCCGCACCCAACAACTTGAATATCTCTCAAAATACAATGATACCGGTAGTCAGAAACAACACTTCTACATACCACATCCAATGCCGATTGTAGAAAAACAGCAAACAGTGGTGGAGCCCAAAAGACAATGGAGAGATAAACTGTGAAGAACCCTTGAAGTCACACCAAACAGTACCAGAATGAAGAACCAAGGGTGCAAAAGTGATTAGAAGGCTTCGACGAGTTGGATGGTGGTGGTGCAGAAGGATTCCGACCACGGGAAGGTGGCGTGTGAGACACATGTGTCTGGGTCAGCTGAGAAGAAGGCAACACATGGTGGTGTGTCTGACAAAATTTGAACACATGACCATCGGGGTTGGTTCGTGCTCCTTGAGATGCACCAAACCCTGACTTCAGTGGATGAAACTGCAGTGGTAGACGGTGGCCGAATGAAATTCTCTTGGCCAGACAGATAGAGACAGGCAGAGCAGGATTGACTTCCTCTGTTACCAACTTGAGAAACATACAAAAGAATAGAGAATGAATTAAGAGCTTAATTCCCTTCTGACAGTCTCTCATTTATAATATGACATTGGAAACTCAGATACAATGAATGAGTGGAAAGAGAAAAAAAATAAGAAAGGTCACATCTAGAAACTAGGTACAACACAAAGCATATAGCAACTTTTTCAATAAAGTCTATTTAAGTTGATCTATTCTAACAAATAGTAACTCTTAGAATTTGTGTTTAGTGTCTAATTCAACCTACAAAACTAACCTGTAAGGTGAGCACTATCTGATATTTGTAGCTCCACCCTTTAAGTTGCCATTAAGACACGACCCAAGGAGGCTGCCCCCAGCTTTCCAACACTCCCTCTTGCGCCCAAAAGTGTCAAATAATGCAAGTGGAACAATAGGTCTAGGATAAACTTTAATACCATTAGAATTTGGACCTAGGATCTATATTAACTTCGCAAAATTGACTTGTAAGGTTAAAATGATCCTAGCTTTATAAGTTCTACTTAAGCTACACCTCTGTATTTGACGTGGGTCTAAACACTATCATTGAGGTTGCAATTATGGCAAACCCCAAAGAGGCTGCGATTAAGGCAAGCTAGGTGGTATTGCAATTAAGATGACTTTTAAATAGTAACAATATGTGAGAAAAAAGTGAAGGGAAATTTTGTAAATGTGCTTGAGTGTATCTCTCCACCCAGAATGGCAAAATGATTTACTAGAGAACAATTAAGAGGAACTTCCTAAGATACATTGAACCTAACTTTACTAAGAATCTAGAAAATTTGCAAAACAAACAATAAAGAAGCCCTTATTTCTTAAAATATTCTTATCTCGTACAATACAAGGGACTATTCATTAGATTTTTTTCCTTTCTATTTTATTCTCGAGCTAAATTTTCACTATGGTCCCATCTCAAGTTTTATCTCCTCATTTATCCAATTCCCAACGAGGTGAATTTTCTTCGGAAATGCAATTTCTCTTACAATTTTATTTTTTACCTACTTCCTAATGGTTGCTAAAAATTGCAGATAAACACAATTATCCATATATATTAAAACTTATCTAGAGTGCTAATTTGGTAAACTAAAGGCTTTAAATCCACTTTTGGTCTCTGTAGTTTCGTGAATGTGCAATTTGATCCTTATAAAAGCATAACTGTAGATTTGGTTCTCCAGTTTTCCAAAATTAAGCAATTCAACTAATATATCATTCATTGGTGAATAAAAGATGTTAACTTATTTGTCAGATTAATATGTATTTGAAGTTAATTGTCAAATTTAAAATTAATATCTTACTAGAATGAGTAATTGATACTATTATCACTTACAAACATGTAGCATTTTTTGTAAGTAGTTGGATGAAATATTAACAATGGACTAAAATCACATAATTTAAAAAATTGGAATACCAGATTTGCAGTTAAAACTTTATAGGAACCAAAATAACACATTTGTGAAACTACAATCAAATTGCCTGGAAAGATTTTGTTGCCTTGGTGGAGCAAATCTTCCCTCGAGTAATATTAACCCGTACTATGGTCCTTAAATGTTATTAAAGTCACTTGAAACTAATCCCTGTAAATATGACTGTGATACAAATTAATTCCTCATGACTATCAAGTTTATACAATAAAATAAACATTTGGGAACAAGGGGACAACTAATTCCCTTAGATTAATTTGTGCTTGCCAAACCGACTAATTTAGTTGTTCACTAAAATTTTAATAGACTAATCTTTGACAGACTACTTTAGTGTTTACTCGAAATTAAAAGCTAAATACCTACATAACTGAGAATTATCTTAAACAATAAGGAACTGTATATCAGGAGACATGCACCAAATCTGTGCATGTATTTTTCTAATTGCCTCCCAGTATTACTATTTAACATTTTTGCTATCTAGCTGACTGGCATATGATATTGGTTTAAGGGATGAACTAATAATACTATCGTTATTTTATCATTGACTTGGTTTAAGGGATGAATACTTATTGATTTTTCCGAAAGGTTTTGGTGCATGGATCAGCTGAAGCTACTGAGCATCTGAAGCAGCACTGCCTAAAGCATGTTTGTCCTCACGTTTCTGCTCCCCAAATTGATGAGACAATTGATGTGACCTCTGATTTATGTGCTTACAAGGTACAATGATGTCAAATTTCATACATACCCAAATAAGATTTACACGATGTCAGAATTAATCATGTTATGCTTTTCTGGGTATAGGTTCTACTATCCGAGAAGCTAATGAGTAATGTACTCTTCAAAAAGGTAAAAGTACATGTTTGCTGAACTGTTTCATTTTTATATACTGCCGTTATTCATCATGTTGAATAGCTACAACCAAACCTTTTTCCATTAGGTGGTAATTCATTATTTTGAACAATGAAAATAAATTCAACTGCAGCTGGGAGATTATGAAGTAGCTTGGGTTGATGCGGTAGTAGGCAAGACAGAAAGTGACACGCTTTCGGTGCTCCCTGTTTCTGAAGCAGCTCCTCCCCATAAATCTGTTCTTGTTGGCGATTTGAAATTGGCAGATATCAAACAGTTTCTCTCCAGCAAGGGTGTTCAGGTACTCACAATTTTAGTTTCCAATTCGTCCCTGCTCCAATCGTCTGTTGTCGACTTCATTTCCCTAGCAGACATGCTGATTGTTGTACTCCTGAAGGAAATTCATCATTTTTAAGTAAATTAAAGTTATTGAAAGTGCTGTTTACCGTGTTCTTTAACTGAAACCTGGGTAAAAAGAAAATTAGAGAACACTGACTATGAAAATATATATCATAACTCAATTAACTTCATAGGTGGAGTTTGCTGGTGGGGCTCTACGTTGTGGTGAATATGTAACTCTTCGGAAAGTTGGGGATGCAACTCAGAAGGCAAGTGCTTCTTCTGAATATTTGTTAATTTTCTGTAATCTTAGGAAACTGGTAATTTTTTAATACAGATGAGACTATTCAGTTGTTGGATCATGATTCTGATCTGTTAAGATATATTTTTTTTTATTCTTATAGGGTGGTGGTTCTGGTGCCCAGCAAATTGTTATTGAAGGTCCTCTGTGCGAAGATTACTACAAAATTCGTGACTATCTGTATTCACAGTTTTATTTGCTTTAGATTTGGTTGGACTAGTGCAATGGCTGATCATGAATTTCTTTCCTTCATTGCCCTATTTTCTGACTACACTCTAGAGCTGTTTTTCTGATAAGATAGAGAACACAAAATTGCTCGGTAAATGCACAAGGATTCAAGACTAAATACGTATGAGTAGCAATGCTGGGACAGTTGCAAACTGGTTTATTTGACACAAGATTCCCAGTTCCCCTCGCCGCAATCATGCCGCATCATTTTTGTTTTTGTATCTCTGATTTTCGCCGGCTATCACTGTTTCTGGTGGATGTGATTTGCCTGCAGATAGATACTTTTCAAGTGTGTTTGCCCTTTGTACAATCATAGAAAAGAAAATGTAATTTGTTCCTCATGTGTAGGCTTCAGATTTTTGTTAGGTTATTCATGTGTTACATTCAGTTTTCACACTAACGTGAAATTAGACTGACAAAATGAGTGATTATGGTTTATCCTTGTTAGTTTGACTATTATCACTGAACAAAATTAGAGCTTAACCACATCTGTTCTATTGATTTTAATGTCTCTACTTCTGTGCTGAACTTTGGTTTATTAGTTCGAGGACATGCTGTGACATGAAGAATAGAACTTCTTGTTCAATATCTAGAAGCGCTTGTTTGTGGAATTAACTTTTGTTGGAATGAATTAAGATATTTGCTGTTCAGCCAAATGCCATGCCGTTTGTCCATGAAATTGGGTAAATAGTGTGGACAATGACAGTATAATTCGTTTTTTCATTTGTTTTTTTGCAAGATGCTATGAACGACATTTTTATTAATTTTATAATAACTTTTGTATAAGTCGTATTGAACATGGTTTTAATTGGATAACTACAGTATTTATAAACGCAAATTGAACCTTTTTTAACATATAAAAAAGAGAAGGGTAACACTTTGGTAAAAATAGTCCAATTGAGTTGACTTCAAGAGTTCCAAAATTTCACGATCAGAATTATTGTCCCAAAAGTTTGTTAGATTGATGATAATTTACACATTTTAGCAGCAAAATAAAATTGTTTACACCTTTAAGTGTCAAACAAAACAGTTAAGTGTAGAAATCAGATACCACATCACGTGTACCACAAACGAATCAAAGCCTTTTTTTAGTTCATTTTTTTTCTGTGGCTGATAATCAACTAATACTTGATGATTGTGATTATAGAAACTTTGGTTGCTGGTGTTCTTTTTGTAGTGTCCAATGAGCCAAAAATGTCTTGAACTTTTTTATTATAGTTGTAACATATCTGAAATGCTTCAATTTATTATTTTACTCTTTGTTATAGAAAAAGAAAATAGGAAGTTGTGGTACTTAAATCCAACGTTACGTTTCTTGCAAAATGCACAAATCTAAAACCATATATTTTTTGTTGAGAAAGACCTATCCCTTATAACTATAGATTCTGAATAACTAAGTACAAACCAAACTATTAACAACCTTTCCAATCTCCTGAGCTCTCACAAGAGCTTCCAAGAATGGGCAGAATATCATGCACAACAAGCCTGATCATGTTGCTGCCTGATGATCTTGAGATGTCCATGCACTCCTGCAGGTCTGCATCGCAAGCTATCAAAACCCATTCATGATCATCATCCAGATACTTGATATCAAATGTTCCCTCCTCTAGTTTCAATCTTTTGGCAATTTCTTCTTTCAATTCCACAATAGCACAGTTCAAAGAGATCTTAAACCTTATGATATCTTCTCTATAAGTTGCCTTAATGGTCACACTCTTCACCTCTTTCCTAACTGCAAAAGGTGTCATGTTGTTGTTATTATTATTGAGAGTATCCATGTGTTGCACAGGAGTCAACTCAGAACATTGATGATTCATTCTCCAATGTTCGTGCACCTGATCCTCCAAAACAGCATCGGCTGAAGGACACAGATTTCTCAAGTCCTTAGAACTACCAACACCCTCAAGTAGTTGTCCTCCAAATGGTTCTTGAGGTTCTGTTATTTCCACAAAGTTGTTAGGCATAGGGTATGCAGTTGCACGGTTCGGTGTACTAGTTGAGTACAGTGTTGACCCCAGTGATCCCCTTAACACATGACATTGCTCACTGATGCCTGTTACAAATATATCTTTTGGAGGTGACATTTCATTTGGGGGACTACCTTGGCATGAACCACGAGGAGAAGGATTTGCACTTTCTTCACTTGAGCCGCTCCCAGTTCTAAACCTGGTTGTGCCTTTAGTGCCAGTCTCCTGAATGGCCACAACTTTTTCATTAATCACTTTCTCAGGATTTTGTGTCCTTGTACTTAGGAAGTGATCTTCCACCCCGGCCTGTCTGTTTGATTCTGATGCTCTAGAAGCATCAAAATCATTTTCATTGATCTTAGGTTCTGATGGCCTAATGGTCAATGAGGTTTGGCGGTTGAACTTGTTTGAAGTGGAGGGAAAAGAACCAGTACTTAGAGAGTTCAAACCAAATGCACCTTCAGCACCATGGACTGATTCAATAACACACTTGAGTTTGGATAGGGAACGGTTAACCTTTTTGATCTTTCGAGATGGCCAACGAGATATCCCATGTTGCCTACAGATGCGTTTCATTGTAGTAGGGCAAACTGCATGCACACCAACAATATATCTAAGAATTTCATGTTTGAGCTGCTACTAGTAAAAATGAAATCTACTAGTAATAAACAATAACCATTTTTGTGTTTTTGATGATCAAGTATATATTTTTATAACTTTGTTTCTAGAAAGTAGCAAGCAAACATAGATACAGTAAGAGAAAAATTGTTGCTATATAATGACTATATTTCATGAGCTCTTCATTGCTGTAGAGCAAGCTTGCACACAAAATTATTTAGTTTAACTGCTATATCAGAGAATGAAACATACCACCAAGGCTCTTTGCAGCATCCTTAAGGCTTCCAGTGAAGTAATGTTGCAAAACATCAAGACTAATTGATTTCTCAGCTTTTCCGCGTTTTCTCTCTGATGGTTTCTTTTTGGTTCTGGCTTCCAAGGAAGTGTTCTGATCAATATGTCCACCTGCAGTATCGCCAAGATTCTTTCCATCATTTATGTCATCAAAGTCTACCATTATTTGCTGCTCCGATGGCGCCGGTGGCAGCCTCTCCCCCATATTTGGTGAGGCATGTCTAGGTGGTGACTTAGAAGATTGAGTAATTGGAATTGATTCAAACCTCAACTGAACTCCTTCTTTTCTTGCTTCTATAATTTCAATGGAGCAATTCTGCTCAAGTTCAACACCAGCAGCAATCTTAAGACTCTGAAAATGTGGCTTCATTGTGGCCAATATTGACCCCAACAAACGTTTTTGTTCATTAAAGTCTGTGATCCTTGGAGGAAGAAAAAACTCTAGCACATATTCATCATTTCCTGTATGAGAGCTTTGTAAGCATACTGCAAAAGAGCTGGTTAAACCAAACATGAGAGCATAATGTACTAATGGATATTCAGTTTTGCAGAATTTAGTAATGTTCCCACAGAAGCACATGTTGTGAGACAAAAATGCTCTCCCAGCAACCCCTTGACCTTGTTGTAAGTGATGCTCAACACAAGCCTCATGGAAACCCCATGTATGAGCCTCTATGACATAGAATGCTACGTCAGTTATAGACATGCATACTTGCCCCATGCAACAGCCATCAAAACTTGAGCAACTTTTCTTATGACCACCACCATGTGCCAAGACACTCCGATGCTCACATGGAACCCATGTTTGTGCTAGAGGCAAACTATGAGTCTCACACACAACTGTTAGTATCTCCAAAATCTCTGCTAATGCGTACTGGCGATCTTCATTACAAATCTGGTTTAAAAGAATTTCCAAGTTACATCTGTGATAACAGAGGGGTAAGATAGAAGTCACAGAACAACATACATATTTCTTTTTTCTTTTGAGAAAATAAACAAGATAAAATATGCTTCATGTATGATAGTAGAAAACGACCTGATTGTATGGATGCTCCAAAATTTCTGAACTCCTTAAATTGACTGCCTGAAATGAAACTGACAGCAGGTAACTCAGGAATGTTTAAGAACATATAAATAATAACCTTTGAACAACCAATTCCAACACTACAAACAACAGGGTCGCATGTGACACTGCAGAATTAAAATAAGAATTATATATTCATCTTTTAAAAGTAAAGTTAAAATTACAATTGTCATATGATAATAACCCTAAAAAAATAACAGTCAGAGGGAATAAGAGATCATTTTACAATGTAGTATTTACAATATGTGAAGTGTTGGTCACATGATACACCCTTGATTTACCTTGTTGGTTCTTCCCAATAATACATGTGAGATAAACATCACATGCAATGGATCACACATGAGCAAAACATGCACTTAGAATGAGGAACAAAACTTAGATACAATACTCTAAATGTTGTGTTTTTTAATGTTATTCAACCAGAATTGAAATTTAATATAGTAAAAACAACACCTAGAGTATTGTATTCAAGTTTTCAACTATAATAAATAGTACAGTGCAAAAGAAATCCAACCTCAAGGGCTTTGCAGATTTTGTCAACCTCAGGAGCATAGTTAATCTTCGGTGAAGTCATTATCAACTCAAGTACAGCTACACATGACTGTCCTGCAGGCTCAAACACAGGTAGAGCCAAGGTTCCACGAACATTGTAATGTTGTGCATGATTTAGGCGCTGATACTCTTTGCTAGAATAGTACTGAACATTTGGAGTCCATTCTGGAATTCTGTGCTGAAAAACTCTACCGGGAAGTCCCAGTATTTCATCATTCTCTCCATCCACAGAAAACATATACATCAGAGACGCTGTTCTATACTGATAGAGTCCATTACTATGTGGATCAAGAACAAATGGTTGGCCGGAAGTTGTGAGTGCATACCGGTTTCCATTCCTCACAGGTGCCCAAACCTGAGCAAGAACATTCTGTTCAGTCAACTCTTTGAAGTGGCGAAGTGCTTGTGTCATTCTTTCCTTTATTAGACAATAGCCATCTGGGTTTTCTGAAGGTGGCACAGCTACAAAAGGTGGTGACACAGTTTTCTTGTTCTCATAACTTTCTACTGGATTTTCAGTTGCTGCTTTTGTGTTACCTGAAAGTAGTAGCTTCAGTCAGAACAACAGCAGGTTCATTAAAATCTATAATGTTCATTTTTAGCATAGATGTCTTTGGAATGAACTATGAAAACTTATTTTTGGCTCAATATTATCACATCTACTACTTCTATATTTAGAAATAATTAAAAATGCCATAACTATATTGAGATTTACTTTTAGGATCTGGTGTTACTGGAACAGTATATGAAAAATTGTACACTTATGCCAGTACCATTTTTGAGCTCAGTATCATATTATATCTAACATTTCTGCGTTTATACATAACTACAAAAGACATAAACACATCTTACACATGCAATAGTCAACATCCCAAGAAAGTAGGAATTGTTGACAAAAGTATGTATGACCTCTATATATGAGATAGGTTGAAAGTCAATGAAAAGTACAAGGAAACGAGTGCAGATAATGAAGCCTTAAAATTTTACTATTCAATTCATAAGATGGAGATGAAAAGAACTTTTATCTTTAGATTTGGAAAGGCTATTTTGTCATCTATGAAATAGAACCTCACGAACGGTAAGGGAAATGATAATAAAAAAGTTAAAATTCTTTCAATTTACATAAACTTCAGGCTAAGAAATAGAGAAAGAAACTCCAAAGAGAAACTCTAAATCTTCTTAAACTTCACAATCAATTGAAGCAAGTTCAGAAGTTAGAGTCAACTTGAAATGAATCAAGTCCTGAAAGTTGAAGACAACTCCAAAATCCAATTCAACATCCACCCTGAAACAACCCAAAACAAAAAAATAAAAAATAAAATAGGAAACTATGGCAATCAAAGTATGATACCTGCAGTTGCAATTCTGATTTGCCTCTCATCTTCAACATCAAAAGCCCAGATAGGAGAAAAGGGTTGTTCAGAGATAGTGGATAAGAGAAAAGGAGACATGGGGTTAGAGACCAAAGATATATGATCCAAGGACCATAGACTTTCAAAGCCAATGTCAAAATCCATGGCAAACCCATGCTCCTCCTGTTGCTTTGACTTGGGAAGAAGGTCAGGATTTTCTTCCTTGGATTCTGACATTTTTCACAAGGATGCTTTTCCTTGAAAACTGCGGTCTACAGAGTGATTAAGTTCGGAACTTTGTAATGATGATGAGAATGAAGAGAGTTGAAAAGTATACAATAGATAATGATGGTTGAGTAAAATTGCAGAAGGTGGAGAATATAAGAATATGTAAAAATGAAAATTTTACTATGGATGTGCCACTTGCTTGTTAAGAGAAAAGGTGATAGAATGTTGAATACATAGTGTTAAAAAATAAAGAACAATTTTTCATTGTTGGAACCAAATGCCAGTTACCAAAAAAAGATGGCCACTAGGTACTTGTCTTTTTCTATGCTATTATATGCACACATCTTTTACTACTTGTACACAAAAAAACATGTTGGGGTTAAGAACAGAGCAACCTGGTACCAGCCAGTGCTAGATTTTTATCAAGGTGAGGTTAGTTGAAGGTTACATGTGCCAAATTTATTATTATTTTTTGTCTTGTTACAATAAGACAAATCATGTAAGAGAAAATTTATGTAAGATTAGTAAAGAAGATACTGGCATAAAAAAAGTTAAGATAATCTTCCTATGTTGCTGTGTAACTAGTAACTTTTTTGTCTTGTAGCTGTACCATTGTGGATGAAATAAAATACCTTTCCATCAAAATCCGCCTTTTGTTTAATTTATCTAAATAAAATCAAAGGAAAGTCATGAGTTTATGCATATCCAAAATCACCATATTCTACTAGTTCTAACAGTGACTTGTAGTGGCATTTATAAATTTATAAATGATATTTGAAGAACTACCAGGCAAAAATTCAAATTCAAAACACTTTGAATAAAAGAAGGGCTTTGATATTGTCAAAGCAAACTTGACAGATCATTTTCTTTTGCAGCCATAATGTTCTTCAGTCCTTTTTGTCAACCATGTATTGTTTATTATGCAGGCATCAAAGGTAGTTGGGGAGGCTCTAACTCTGGGAATACAACAACTTTCATGAGAATGTAAACTCTGTGAAATGTGTAGGGTATCTTAAGATCAAATTCTATGCACCCAAAAAGTCTAAATTAAAATTATACATGGTAAGAAACTTTCTATAGGAATCTCATTCCTCAAGGAGTGGACTTCACCTTGTTAACTGTTGGAGTAGAGATATGGATATTGGACTAAGATATGGAGATTAAGGTGGTGAATCAAATATAACTTTGCAGATAAAAATGGATAAGAATCTTTCTTCAATAAGAAAGGAATCCTGGTCCACAACTGCTTTTTTCTGTAAATGGTGGAGTGGATAACTAACTATTCCGTATCATTTGATAGGACATAGTTGAGTGTGTGAGATTCAACATTGTTTCAAGTCAAATATTAGATTCTTGTTCATGATCAATCATCTATTGGTTGGCCTTTAAAAGTTGTAGCTTTACTCATTGATATTATTGATCCTCAACATTCATGTTATATAAAAAAAAAGACAATGATAATAACTTGACATAAATTCTATCCACTACTTGGCACATAAAAAAAATATTTAATTATAATATAATATTTTATTAAAAAACGGTTGTTAGAATGATTTATTTAGTGTTAGAGTGTGAAAGAAACTTTATTCATAAAAAAAATTGTATCAAGAGAAAGGGATTTAGTATTTTACAACATAACAAAATTAAGGTTTGAATTTTACTGAAAGAGATATTCACATTTAGTGTGTAATGTACCTTAAATAATATTGTATTAGAAAAAAATAATACCCATAGAAAAACTACATTGTATAAAAACAAAATAATGGTTACAATTTCAACTCATTTTCCAATTCACTTTTGTATTGTAAATTGTAAATTGTAAATTGTAATTCATTATTTTTTTTAAATGAATTTTTTTTCTTATTAATTGATCATATGTTTCCATTATGTTATTTATAAAACATATTTTATGAACTTATATATTACATCAAAGTAGTATTTCTAATTAACTAATTCAACAAATTATTTTCTTTAACTATTTTAATTAATACTTCATTTTTTCAATCAATATAGAATGTAATGAAACATCCATTCGTCACCAAAAACAATTTTTAACCTAATTTAAATCTAATTTAAATCTAAAAATTCCACATACACTATCATTAAATGAAAAAAAATTTTAAAATAAAAATAATTAATTACTATATTAACTAAATTAGATACTATTTTATAAACTAACAAATCATTGGTATTTAATGTAGTTTATATTATTAATAAGTGGTTTCTAAATTGGTATGTAATTAGCTACCAAGGATTTTACAGATTTAG
>Ga0123341_1000446_pt1 | contig 24851 bp, 20 predicted proteins | sample Turbeapinknodule_FD_89959 | JGI IMG/M metagenome (GOLD analysis project Ga0123341, IMG submission 89959) | Root nodule microbial communities of legume samples collected from Mexico - Turtle bean Mexico pink nodule | ecosystem: Host-associated > Plants > Roots > Nodule | place: Mexico: Nepantla...
CTTTTTTGGGTTTTACATTGTGCTCAGTTAACACTAGTTTTATTTGGTATGTGAACAGTCTAGAGTAGTCCAGTGCAATGAAGGGGAAAGATCCTATCATATATTTTATCAGCTATGTGCTGGCGCACCTCCATCTCTCAGGGGTAATTAATAGTTTATAATACTTTTTCACCTCTGCTAATATATTTGTTGCATATTGTGTGTAGTTTTTAAGTCTCTATATTGTCAATGGAGAAATAAATTATTCCTTGGAATTGATGCAAATTGTTTCTATGAATTGTGAACATCTTCTAATTGAACCCACAACAATGGTGCATGTACAATGTAATTAATATCGTTCCTAGCTCAAAAGTTCTGAATTTCTCTTTTTCAGTTAATTTGTTTGATAAGAACAATAATTTTATAATAAAACTATTTTACTATCAAACCCAAACATGCACATAGTACCCTTTTAATGCTTAAATTTTAATTCAATAACTTTTATTTTATGTTTCCAATTAGGGGTTTTGATCTCTTTTTATTTAAGGCAATACTGATAACATTAACTAACAAATTAACAAAAACAATTGGAAAATTTGAATTAAGCTTACGTAAGCTTGGTATATTTGTGTATGTCTGGTCTGTAACATTTAGTGTTGTGTTCTTGTCTATTTGACTTTCTATTTTATGTTTTGTTTGATTTATAATTCAGGGAAGCTAAACCTACAAAATGCAGAAGATTATAAATATCTGAGGCAGAGCAATTGTTATTCAATTACTGGTATTAATGATGCAGAAGAATTTCGCACAGTCATGGTACGCCATCTTTGTAGATTAAAGATGATCTGCCTCCATAGACTCTTCAATGATTTCTTACTTCTGCTTGACACAAAAATGAATATACTATTGCCAACTTCCAGGAAGCTCTTGATGTTGTCCACATTGGTAAAGAAGACCAGGAGAATGTATTTGCAATGCTTGCTGCAGTATTATGGTTGGGAAACATATCGTTTACTGTAATTGATAATGAAAATCATGTTCAAGCCGTAGAAGATGAGGGTAAGAAATTTTCAGAGCCTCTACTGACAACATCTACCTAATTGTAGGTTTAGTTCTCTTGGTTTTGTGAAGATATTATTTAACACATCAACATATCAGCACGTTGTCATACATCTTTGTTAATACGAATTCAGTTTTTCATTTTTGTGTCACTTCCTCTTTTCATACCTAAAATCTGATAGTGTCAACAATAACAATATAAAGTAGGAACTATATCAATATGTTATCATTACACTATCAATTTCTATCTTATATTGTGTTTGATTTCCTCTTTTCTTTGTTCCTCATCTAAATCATATAGGATCAGGAGTTTGATCCTTGTACCCGTTCTTCTAGATAAAACTTGAACTTTAACCCAGTTAAAGACGCATTTTGCATTGTCCATGCTTCTACCTCAAAGGGTCATGTGCGAGGGATATAAAGAAATTTGTCATCCATTACTGGACATGTTAAGGTTTTAGGAAAATTGGTCCTTCACACTGAACCTGTCATTTAAAACTTTTGCAGTAAAAGTTACTTGATTTCATTTTCATCTGATAATTTTTATTTATGTATGATGTATTTCATGTCTAATTTTTGGTACGTATGTTTTGAACATGTTTTAGATGCCTTAATTTGTTTCAAGTTATTCAATACCTGGTTAGAAATGACCTTTTCTCTGGCTTCTTTAGGTCTATTTCATGTAGCCAAATTGATAGGCTGTGACATCGATGGTCTCAAGTTGACTCTATCACTTCGCAAGATGAAAGTTGGTAATGATAATATTGTCCAAAAGTTGACACTATCACAGGTAAAATAACTGTGATGCTAACGTACCTTTGATTTGTAAATCATTATTCTCAACATACCTTTGATTTGTAAAGTTCATGATGACATGGAATCATAATGCTACATTTTTTTCTTACAGGCAATTGATGCAAGAGATGCTTTGGCGAAGTCAATATATGCATGCCTGTTTGATTGGTTGGTTGAACAGATAAATAAATCACTTGCTGTTGGCAAAAGACGTACTGGCAGATCAATCAGTATTCTAGATATCTACGGCTTTGAATCTTTCAATGTATGTTTACATAAAATCTTGTCTACCTCATTCTTTATGTTTATTATTTATCTTACCGTCTTCATCCTGTTTGCATATTAAATATTTTAGCGCTATTGCTGCTATGACATTTATGCCTGTAGAGAAACAGTTTTGAGCAGTTCTGCATAAATTATGCTAATGAGAGATTACAGCAACACTTCAATCGTCATTTATTCAAGTTAGAACAGGAGGTACACATCCCATACTTAAACACTTATTAAATGTCCTAGTTAGTAGTACCTAAAACGACAGAAAATATTGAATTCCTCTGGAAATCTAAATTTCTGGTTATGCTTGTGGATTGTTGTTTTAAGGAATATATTCAAGACGGCATTGACTGGGCCAAAGTTGAATTTGAAGACAACCAAGACTGCCTTAATCTTTTTGAGAAGGTACACAATATCATAGTTCCCCCTGACTCCTTTACTGCATAATCTCCAGTGTGCTTGTTAATTGAATGATTTCAGTGGGAAAATGTTATCTAGTTAGTTAAGCCTGATAGGATATGTAGGGCTTACATACTCAAAGAAATTTATGTCATTTTGTCATGTCTTGTATGTATCAACATATGCAGTGTAAAATAAAAAAACTCTGAATTTACAAAGGGAAAGATATATGATTGTTTTTCATACATGGGTTTAATAAGCTCTATATATTCTGAAGCTTGATCGAAAGTCCTGAATTTATAAACATGCATCACATGTTTGTATTAGATGTAGCACTTGTAGAATTACTCTTTTTCCTTATTTCTAGGGGTGTGATTAATTACCTTTACTACTGTATCATTTTATTCATTATTTTGTACTTATAGATACACGTGTACTGTTCTAGACACAATTACCAAAACCTTGTACAGTATCAGGAGTCTGATCCATTTTTTGAGCCTAGAAAAGCCTCTCCTTTTTTCCCTGTGCAAAGAGTATCAACATCTTCCCTGGCTTGTTTCTCTTCCAACACGGCATCCTTTCACCTGTGTGAGACCCCATGATAAGGAGCCCCCTTGTTATGACAACTACACTTTTATTCCTTGCTGTGAATACTCTGACATTCATGATTAGAAACTAGAACTCTTGTGACTTAAACTTAACTTATGATATATTTGCAGAGGCCACTGGGATTGTTGTCCCTGTTAGATGAAGAATCCACTTTCCCAAATGGAACAGATAAAACATTTGCGAATAAGCTTAAGCAGCATCTGAATTCTAATTCATGTTTCAAAGGAGAAAGGGACCAAGCCTTTACTGTTCACCATTATGCTGGGCAGGTATTATTCTGATCATGTTCTACAGGAATGAGAAATGCTAGCAACATAATCTTTGGCGTAAACTTGTCTACACACTTATTTAGTTGTTGTATTGCCAACTTAATGGGTCACCCTAGACGTTTAAAGTCAACCAATATTAAAGAATGTGCTAAAGTGGGTGTTGTTGGCATTCTTCTCTGTATATTGGTTTAAAATCTGTTGGTATGTTTACAGGGGCAGTCAATTTAACCTTGTGATCTTTATAATGTGATTATGGCTAGGTTTTAAGGAGGATACTGGTAGTAAGACTATTCTTCTAAATTTGAATCCTCATATTAGTTAATCATATTTAGATTTCTTAGTAAATATTTTTTACTCCCAAATGCAATCTTTATAGAGAGTAGAGGGTTACTCATTTCTTATTAATTTTAGTTTTCTCATCTGGCCTGACTGTTTGATAGTTTTACTTGTTGCTCCACTCAGGTAACCTATGATACAACTGGATTCTTGGAGAAGAACAGAGACCTATTGCACTTGGATTCCATCCAACTTCTATCCTCATGCACATGTCCTCTTCCTCAAATATTTGCATCTCATATGCTCACTCAGTCTGATAAACCAGTAGTTGGTCCCTTGCACAAGTCAGGTGGGGCAGATTCCCAAAAGCTAAGTGTTGCAACAAAATTCAAGGTACATTAGCTTAATTATAAAGTGAAAAAAACTTCATTTTTCACAAGAGGATCTAACTGATGTGTGATCTGCAAGTATATAGGATTGCACCATGTAATTTATCATTCACGTGAGGATTGTTACTCCAGAACCTAGTTCACAATCAGAAGAGTGTGGATGAGTATATCCCCTAAGTGAGAAACTAAAATTACCAATGAAAATATTCACACAAAACAAGGTGAAATTCACTATTTAGGGGTAGTTAGGGTCCAATTCATCTCAGTCTTAGCTCATGCAATCAGTCCTGTTCTTAATTCAGCTTTCAAATTTTCAATGCCAAATTGGTAATCCAATTTATATAGTAAGGTCAATTCCAATCCCTTGGTAATTTTACCCTTGTCTTAAATTCCTAATTCCTTTGGTGAGTTCAAGTGAGACATGAATTAGGTTTCGGAATTCAAAAGATCACATAAAAATCAACTCAAATCTTTTGATAATCAATAATTTTGTTGTTCACTTCAGATCCTAACAGTTTACCAATTCTTCAATTGTGAGAAAAATCCTAAAATCACTAGATAAATGGCCAAAATGAGAATTAAAGCAAACATTCAAATTTGACATGAAAAACCGTAGATTGAAATTGCTAGAAACGGATTACATGAGGTCAACTTCAAATTGGTAAAATCTCCTCCCTTAACCTAAACATTTAGCAAAAGATAGCAAAAGAGAAGTTGAAAATAAAATTTCTTATTTTCACAACGTCTTAGCCCCACAATCAGAGAAATGAATCTCTTTATTCTTGTTCAAGAAAATGGCAGGTGCCGATTTTTGGTTAAGACATCTATCAAAAGGCACTTGACATGTACACAATGAAAATGCAGTCTGTACATGGTGATATAACTGTAACACCTTCATGATTCAAGGATGGTGTACACTGGGAAAGATATGGTACCTTTATTTAATTGGAACATTCAAACAACAAATAATCATCTTGTAAACGTTGAGGTAGCAGAAGTAAAATCCTTGGAAACAACTCCATTGTGGCCACATAAGGCTTTTGGAGTGCACATACTAGTGCTCCAATAACCAGTTCCATTACTTTACTAATCCTTTGGGACTTTCCTACATCCAAACCGAAATACACGATTTTGATGAAACCAAGATGGAAAATCATTGAAATCTAAACTAACAAAGGAACGAGTTCTTACTGTGAATCTTAACAAAATGTTGGAGAAATATTTGAAATTAAGCCCTATTTACCCTCCAAATCCACTTATATTATGGATTATTATACAGTGAAGTGGATTTATTGCAAATGCTTTGGCAAATTAGTATTTAGTTTATTTCTAGTTATTTCTTTCATTGTTATGAATGAATAATAATTAATTCATGTCACATGTTTTACTGAATGAATAGTGCTTGTAACATGGTTCAGCTGATAAGTAGAATGGGGTACAGATACAAATATTGTAATTTTTTTGGGACGAAAAATGAAAGTAGGTGGAGAATAGAATAAAAATTCAAATGTATTAAACCAATTATTATTTGGAAGGTAGATAAATCGTCTTTCCCCACTACTAAAACCTACTTAAATATTCATTTTCATTAATATTGATATTGATATTTATTGCACTTTATTTGATATTTAAATTATTTCCTCTGTTGATGTCTAGGGTCAATTGTTCCTATTGATGCAACGACTAGAAAGCACTACTCCACATTTTATTCGCTGTATTAAACCAAATAATCTCCAATCACCTGAATCATATGAGCAAGGGCTTGTGTTGCAACAGCTGAGATGCTGCGGGGTCCTGGAAGTAGTTAGAATATCAAGATCGGGTTTTCCAACAAGAATGTCTCACCAAAAGTTTGCCCGAAGGTATAATAGCAGAGAAACTGATGATTTAGTTTAATCAGATATGGTTCTGCACGTTTCTAACCTTGTTCTTATCGGTGCATTGAATCAGATATGGTTTTCTCCTCCTTGATAATGTTGCATCTCAGGATCCACTTAGTGTTTCAGTGGCAATTCTTCATCAGTTTAATATTTTGCCTGAGATGTATCAAGTTGGCTACACGAAATTATTTTTCCGAACAGGACAGGTAATATGTGATTATTTTTTTAATTTATACAAATTTTTTTCTCAGACCCCCAAAATCTTTTACTAACTCCATGTGTGCTTTTTAGAACCAGGAAATTTTGAGCTTTAGTGATTTGGTATTAGATTGAATTATAACTTCCTAGTTTGTAGTTCTATTTATATCCGCTATTTCATGAAAGTTGTAGGAGCATAATTTATTTTAAGTATGTTCCAATTTATGATGCTTGACGGCTCTGCAGATCGGTGTGCTTGAAGATACTAGAAATCGTACCCTCCATGGTATTCTACGTGTACAAAGTTGTTTTAGGGGTCACCAAGCTCGTCGTTCTCTCAAGGAGCTTCAGGGGGGAATCTGTACTTTGCAGTCATGTATATTATTTTTCACTATCTTATTCTTTAAATCACATGTTTTTCACTACCTTATTCTTTAAAAGTGTAACGAAATGAACACATTTTTTGCCTAATCATGCAGTAATTAGGGGGAACAAAACCAGAAAGGAATATTCAGCTTTAGTGAAGAGGCATAGAGCTGCTGTTATTATACAGAAGCGCGTGAAAGCAGTATTTGCCAAAAACAGAATGAAGACTATTAGTGATGCGGCAACAGTCATACAAGCAGGTAAGATATATGATAAATTCTAAGATATACAAACAGTATTTGCTAGAAACAGAATGAAGACCAATTTTTGCTAGAAACAGATACATGATAAATTCTAAGATATATGATACCAGTTTTTGTTGTTTGGGATATTCAAATTAAGGCTGTTAAAGATAACACCATTTCTTTTTTTTCAAGAATAAACGGGGAATGAAGCCCAAGATAATTTACATAAAACTGCTATTTCTTGTTGGAATCTGGACACCAGTCTTTTCAAAGGCGTGCTGTCAATAAATTTTCACAATTTTAATTGACCTACCTTTTGCAGTTATTCGGGGTTGGTTGGTCAGAAGATGCTCAGGAAATATTGGATTTTTGAAATCTGGAGACATGAAGGTATTCTCTTTCCCATACTTCAGAAACTACAATCTTTGGACTCATTTTTTATATTATATTATGCTTATAGAGGCAAGATCTTTGTGATTCTTACCATCATGAACTCCAAAACAGATGAAAGACTCGGATGAGGTTGTGGTTAAGGCATCTTTCCTGGCCGAATTACAGCGGCGGGTACTCAAGGCTGAAGCTGCCTTGAGAGAGAAGGAAGATGAAAACGACATCATTCGTCAAAGACTCCAACAATATGAGAGCAGATGGTCTGAATATGAATTGAAGATGAAATCCATGGAAGAAGTGTGGCAGAAACAAATGAGATCCCTACAATCTAGCCTCTCCATTGCAAAGAAAAGCCTTGCTATTGATGACTCTGAAAGAAATTCAGATGCATCTGTCAATGCGAGTGATGAGAGGGATTACAGCTGGGATGTAGGAGGTAATCACAGGCGGCAAGAAAGCAACGGGGCAAGATCAACAAGTGCTGGTTTAAGTGTTATAAGTAGGTTGGCTGAAGAATTCGAGCATCGGAGTCAAGTATTTGGTGATGATGCCAAGTTCTTGGTTGAGGTAAAATCTGGTCAGGTAGAAGCAAGTTTAAGCCCAGATCAAGAGCTTAGGAGGTTAAAACAGATGTTTGAAGCTTGGAAAAAAGATTATGGGACAAGACTACGTGAAACAAAAGTCATTTTAAATAAACTTGGAAATGAAGACGGTGCACTTGAGAAAATGAAGAAAAAGTGGTGGGGAAGAAGGAACAGTACACGGATAAATTGAGTTTTTCTTTCAAGTTTTAATTTATCTTTAATTTAATTTTTTAAAGGTTCGGCTTTGGTGTATGCACTTTTTCCAGTGCATTGCCAAATATATATCCGAAAGTGAGGAAAAAACAATAGAAAAGGTTAAAAGAGTAGGAGTGTTAGAATGAATGAATTTATTAGTAATGTCTGCATGAGTGTTGATACCCATTGCTTGTCAAATTTGCTGTGAGGCCTCAAATGTAATATACACTAAGCACTTTGTTGGCCATGCAAAAATTGTAAAAATTCATAGGGAGTTTCTTCCAAAATGATGGGGTGCAGGAAGAAACAGCCAAATTCATACTCTTCTCCATATTTCCCAGCCTTTGGTTTCCTGCACTCCTCCCTTTTAAACCTGCAACCCCACAGTTGGGTGAAATGACTGAATTGCCCTTCGTCCATTTCTCTTACACTGCAGAAAAAATAGGCTTGTATTTGGACTTATGATAGACTAGGTATAAATTTGATTGACCCTTATTTGTTTAAATTAAATTTTATGTGAGAATCAAAGAATAATAATCTTTAAAATTTTGTGGTGAATGAACTTTGGATCAATTAAGCTAATCTATACAATCATCTTTTGGATGTTGTAAACGGTCTAGTAATAAGCTAGATGATCTATTGTACTAATATTATTTTAATTTGGATTTCGACAACAAATAGTAACAAACAATTCTCCTTTGAGATAATTCCCAAAATGAAAATGGCGCACGGAATTAGACTACTTCACAGGCAAAAGTTAATCCGAATCAGAATTAAAAATAAGATAAGATAGAAAGGTTGATGTGTAAAAGGGATAAAAAGGACAGAAATAATTTATATACGCTAATTCGGGTTTTAGCTATACATTTGACGTTGAGAATCAAATCTTGTGAAAGCAATATCCAAAGAAGCCAAATTTATGTCAAAACCATAGCTCTGACCTCCATACTGCACATACAGATGTTCTTTGGGTGACATGGGAAGAGGGAGAATTTGAGAGATTTGTGGTAATTGTGGTGAAGGTGGAGGAAAATCTTGTGTATATTTAGTGTAATATATGTCAGCTAAGAGAAGCCATACAAGATCAGGATCAATAGATGAAAGTCCATGGAGGGCATTCAGAGAAGCATCTCGAAGTCCAACAACACTGCTACAGGCTATCCCCACAACCAAACCACTAACCTTCTTCAGAACAAGTTCTAACGCAGAGGAACTGCTCTTGTTACGGCATAAGTCACCAATCATGTTGAGCACTGCAATCTGAACCTTGAGATAGGATGTCTCAGCCAATGAATCCTCTGAACTCATGGAACTGCTTCTGTAAGGTAGTTGCAAAGGGATCTTCTCATCTTTGAAAACTGACATTTTATGAAATGGGGATGTTGTCAGAAGTTTCCAAAAGTGAGTCCCATCAGAGAGGAAACGACGTGTGAAGAAATTTCCTCCACAAACGGGCACTACATTGCTGATCACACTCAAACATCTCCGCACAGCCTGCCAAAATGAGTTGCATCCAAAAAATATGTCAAGCAAAATCAACCATAACTCGTCATTAATATTATACCAAACCTAAAGTAAGAAATGAGCGTAATGAGGGACTACTCACCACTGGATTCCTGTTCTGAATACAAGTAACCAGGAACGGCCATATTTTATTCATTGCCGGAAGTAGCCGGTTTTCGTCAGCGCCTTCTTCATTAGCTTCCAAAGTATCCTTCAGCTGATACAGTGATAGTGATTCTAACGCTTCTTCAGTTGCTTCTTTAATTTCCCTTTCATGTTTATAAGCTGCTTCTACTTTTGCTATTGCCAAAGTACCACTCTAAAACCAGAAATTATCCAAATAGCAATGAGAAAAATGCAAAATAGGATCTTATTGTTCAAGATTATTTTAGATTCATACTCAATCTAGCAGGCAAATAATAACTGACAATCACATTCCAAACCCCTGCCATTTTGTGTCCAATTCTGCAATATAAGAATCCCGTGTCATTTGGAATAGCTATCCATACAATTTTACTTTTATAGAATCGAGCTAGGCCGGCCCTACACAAGGATTTACTTTCGGATAAGAAAATAATTCATTACTGATGGAAGTTGTGTAGAATATATCTTCCCGCAAGGAACCAAGAACAGGATGTCAGAGATGCCTAAAAAGGCTTGAACTCAATGAATGTCAACAAATAAACCTCCTAGGTAATAGAAATACAAAACAAAGCAGAGCAACTATATAAAGAAAAGTGCTTAAGAAAAACCTGAACATAAACATCAGTACAATAAAGCAGTCAAATATCCCTAAAAATGAATGACAAATAAAATAGAGATGAGCCCATAAAAACAACTTTACCATTTAATCCTATTTCTAATTCAAAACAAAAAATAACGAAACAATGAAATAGAAATTATCCTTTACTGCTGTCAAATTTAACAGCCTTCGGCTGTTTCAAGTGAACGAGAGAACGTAAATTTTCACACACTAGACAAGGAGGTAGCAGGGGCATATCGCTGATCAGAGTCCAGCAATTCATAAAATATCATTCAAAACTGCCTGAAGTACCGATAAAGAATATATGCTTCTCATATTTACATTAATGGCTAACATGCTGAAGTGTAAAAATTATTTTAACCAAAAGATACCTCAATTATATCCAAGGCAGCTAAGCATATCTCTTGCTTGATAGATGCTAGAAGTGGGATTGCAGCAGTAACACATGAACCAGCAATAGAACCAACTGTTCGTCTATATCTTCTAGAATCATTTAATTTGAATAAAATGTCCTCCCACTGATCTACAAGCAAAACACTTCACTTAATAATAATTGACAAACCAACATTACCACAAGAGAATAGGCATTGCAGTCTGGTTGATGCAGAAGCACCAAGTCCTATTATACTGTTCTATAGCAACACAATCAAGGAAATTAGCAGCATTAGTAATAAAACTATGGGTGTGAAGTGAACCCAATAAAGTCTTAGAAGACGTAGCACTTGACAGAAATGGTAATCCTAACAACATGAACATATAAATGATTGACATACTATGTAAAATTAAGGTAATATTATCCAATTTACTTACTAATTACTAATACTATCACTCTAACATTATACTATTATAAACTGAAATCTGAATTTGTTGGTGGTTAAGACCTCATGTTAACTTCATCGATTTTAAAGATCCCAACAAGTTTGGGAAAGTATAAATATACGGACCCTAATGTAGTACAAATGTTCTGTTTATAAATGGATCAATAATGGATAAAATAGTGCTCTCTTTCTTGAATACTAACACAAACCTTTACTAGCCATTTATGGATTAGGAATTTTATGAAAATCTCTTTTTAAGTTTACACATGAAGCAAGAAATTTTAGAAAATCTAGATGCTCTTGATATATATCAAGGACTAGTAGCTTTTTCTCCCTTCACCCAGCCTCTCTTTTTAAAGGAAATTTCAATAATAAAATAAAATCATGCAGTTGATTATCAAGTTATGCCTACATATGGGCTTACTGGGATGTAGTTTTTTTGGTTTTTCCTTAGTTAATTCCTTTATCACTTTATTTATATTTCAGTGGTTTGTTACGGGCTAGCTTTTTTATTTTCTATCAGCTAACAATTAATAGTAATGAACTTTAACAACATGACTTCGTGTCTACACCCTAGAAAGAAGAAATCTTCAAGAATTTACTGAATTTTCTACTATGGTGTCCACTTGTGGAAGGGGAGGCCATGGCAATAGGGAAGAACATGGTAGTCAAGGGTGAACTATGCAAAAAGAATGCTACATATTGAAGGAAGCATTTCGTACTCAAGTCAATGATTCCTTGAGAATTAAAAAGAACTCTAAATAATTGTAATTCCGAACCTTGCATAGTTTCTGCAGAATTGGAGATTATAGACTTCACATCTCCAGCGAACAACTCTGCCTGAGTGGGTAACAGGAAAGCTTCACGTTTTGATGCCTTCACAATTTCTGCTACTGCCTGAATCAATCAATTTACAGAGCATTAATATTAGAACTAAGTAAATATTTTGAAACCAAAAGCTCTTCAGATATGCATGCTAATTAAATAAGAAACAAATTGCAAAAAGAATAGGCATATCTATTTCTAACTAAAAAAATGGTAAAGAATATAAAAAGATGGAGGAAATAGTGTGATTAAAATCCACTCAACAAGGAAATGGAAGCAATTTTAGAGGTTGTAGCTTGCAACAGACCTTTAGGAATGGAATAGTAAGATCAGGATGTTGATGTCTACCCAGTATTTCAAGTTCCATTGACACAGAGCGCATCTGTTCAATTACACATAGTTAGACCACATGACTTTAGGAAATAAAGTCTAAGCGTGTAGGAAGGTAATTATTTGCTTTCTATATATGCATTGTAATCAAATGCAAAAGAGTTAATGACCATGTGAAGGCAACTATTAGCCAACAATACCCATATAAATTGAGCATTATTAGGAAAGTTAACCCTTCCATGGTGGTATCTGAACAACACTTTTGGCACAATGTCAAACAATTAAAGGCCATAAAAATTCAAAAGAATAATCACACATAGCAAACAATCAGGAAGCTAGTTTGCTTAAAATGGCAATAAGAGGCCATGGTCATACTGGTTCCTCAAGCAGAGGCAAAATCTTGTGAGCCACTCCAATGTAGGACAGCATGGATGCTAGCACGTTTGGCACATGATGATTTAGGTCCAAATGACGTAATTGTCGACATATTGAATCAACCACATAGTCTGCATTTTCCAAAACTAACTGTCCAACCTACATAAATGTATATAAGATAGAAGTCAAATAATAGTCATCCAAAAAAATTAGAAAATAAACAAAGATCATGACTAACAGTTGGAAAGCCAGATGTGGTTGAAAGTATATGCAAGACTGAATCTGCTGCATTTCTAACTCGGTAATTTGAAGAACTAAGATTCTCCAGCAATAAATAAAGTGAAGAGTGTAGAAATCCACTAGAAACAAAATCTCTTCCAAGGCACATATTAAAGATTCCTACTCCATCAATAATAACCTGTTTCACAATAAATAAGCCATTCTTGATTTTGTCAATTTTCTTCAGAAGTAAATATAAAAACGAAACCAAATCACAATGAATAAACAGCCATGTCAGCTTATGAAATTAGCACTTTCCTCACGCAGCATTGCAGCATCTTGGAAAAAGTATAGGCTAATATCTTCTTCAACCACAGCATGAAGCGGCAAGTCAGCAGTTCCACAATCAATTGGAACATTCCATACCTCAGCAGATAAATACTCATGTAAGATCCCTCCAATGCACTCAACTAAATAACTCCTTACACCTTTATCCTTGGGCATCTCCCAGAAAGATGTATGAAATGCACAATTATGAAATATTCTAGCAAAATCATTACTTGCTTGATCCGATACACCAAATATTATCTCATTTAGCATGCATGCAGCTGTGCTAGCTTGCCTCAATAACTGTCCAGAACCATGCCTGTCATACCAAGACTGCCAGCTTTCTTTATTGTATTCTCTTAAACGAAGCTCAGAAACCAATTTACGGAAGTAACCAAGCAGGGTCTCAATCACATGCAACAGAAGCCCTTCACTTATATTATCTAGCAATGACAAACAAAGGTAAAACAAGTAAATCCAGGTTAACGACAAACACTGTAAGAGCTATGAGAAAAGAAAAAAACATTGAATTGAAAATCACCTGCTACTATAGATAAACCCACAAATCGGAGAATCCCTGCAAGAGGTTGGTATAACTTAAGACTACCAACATAACTAAACCAAGGGGGCATGCGAGGAAGCTCATACTTATTTTGAGCAGTTTTAACAGGATTTTCTAGACTCTTTTCCTCAATAAGCCTGCATTTAGGGACTTCAGATAAACCAGAATTTATAAGAGAGGGGCTATAATTGAAAAAATTAGCTCCAGATTTCAACTCAGCAATGGAGGGAAGATATCCCAGGGCTGATGATCGATCTGTCGTGAGTTTTCTGAGCGAACCAGAAAACACTGAATTATGGCTTAGACATGCAGCAAACAAATCTAGGAATCTAGCAGCTTCAACCTAATCATTTCCAAGAATCAGACAGAAGTTCATGAAAGAAAATATGAAAAAGGGTTCATTTGTACTAAAACAATAAAAAAAGAAAATATAAATATAAAGGAGATATAACCTATGCTTTATCTTTTAGAATATGTGGGATTTAGGCCTAACTTAACCTCAAAATCGATTGGTAACATGAGGTTTGCGCTTCCTTACATACTATAATTTGATCATATCTCTAATTGGTGCAACATACCCCCTCACACCGAGGACTAAATATCTCAGGCGAGATATTAAATATTTGTAGGTGGTTCGATAACAAACCTTGATAATATAAGCTCTAATACCACTTAAAAAGTGTGTATTTTAAGTGTAACTTAACATCATAAAACTGGCTTGCAGGTTTGCCCCCCCCCCTGCTTATATACAATGTAATTTTCAGATTAAGTGGACAAACTAGAAGCGTTACTCCTAGTCCTAATTAATAGAGATGAAAAAAACCTTCAATATAATGATATATGGAAAACACTCCTAAAAGATCATCTAAAATATTCCAAGAGACAATAATAATGATATATTTTATAGATATTCATTTTGAACCCTCAAGCTAAAGCTTACTAAGCTTTAAGCTTGTTATAAATAAATGAACACACTAAAACTAATTAAATAAGGAAGCACATAATGAAGTATAATGAAATTTAAAAACCACTCCTAAGATAAATACACTTAATCTTCTAAAAGAAAAAATATCACTTATGAGATATTTTCAAGATATGCTAGCAATAAAATCATAGTTCTCTATATAATAGACATGGCTTGTCACGTGCAATTGGTGTTATCTTTAAATTAAAGAATATTTTGAAGTAACACAGTTACACCTAGTTAGTTACAGAGGAAGTTTACTGTAGACCCAAAAAAGGAGGAGGTTTGGGTCTTCGTAATTTGGTATCTAAAAATATTGCTTTGGCATATAAATGGTTTTTTCCTAGACTTTATCATATCTCTTTATTTCACAAAGCTACTGCTTTTCAGTTCTATTCTTTAATTCACTCAACTGTTTCTTAGGATATTCACTTTTTAAAAAGTGATCGGGAATTTTCTGAATTTCAGTCTTAGAGAAAAGCTTTGACAGTGTTCTTAGGCTGCAGTTCTTTGTTATATTTGGTTGGAAAGAAATGTGAGAATCTTCTCGGAATGTTAATCTCCTATTGAGTTCATTCCGTATAGAGCAGATTTTATAGCATCATGGTGTTTTTTTATCAATTTATTTTGGCTGCGCCAGTTTTAGTCATAGCAGATTCTATCCTCCTTTTGTATTTTTCTTTTTTATCTTAATAAGTACTTTCATTACCAAAGAATAATTAAATTACAATGTAGAATATAAACCAATTTGTACCCTGTATGATTAATAAGTTTTTTCCATTCCACTATTCCAAACCAAGATAACAATATCTAAACAAACAAAACAAATCATGATTGTAAAACAGGAGAAATTATAATAGATGTATAGAAAGAATGAGTTCAATTATTATAGAAGCACGTACAGGAGACTGAAGATGAGCCACTAATAGTCGAGGACCATAATAAAATATTATTGTTAGTAATTTCTGAGCATGTAACACAGCGTGTGACTCCTCATGACCAAGCACGACCCTGGGAAGCTTTTCAAGGTGCCTGAACTTGAAAGAGGAAATATTTCTGATAAGGAAAAAACCTAAGGGGGAAACCATCCTCAATGAATAACAAGTCCAAACTAAAAGATGAACCTGATAAAAATCTCTGTAGCACTGTTTTTTATAACGTGTTTGAAATTTTGTGAGAACAAATACTCAAGGAAATCTTGTGCAGTTGAAGACACCTCATTGGATTCATCAAAGACCAAGACACATAAGCACTCCTGAATCATTAGTAAATGTATTAAAATAAAATAAAAAATTACAAGAGAAAATTACTTGACAAGATACAGCAGTACTAGTCTTGTTGGTGTTTTGACAGGAGCATAATGTCAAGGACTTTAAATAATATCTTCACTCAATAAACCATCCGAGAGAAAGATCCTGTTTTTTAACCTATTTATGGTAATGGATAAAATCTAAGTTTTTTATTGGTTTTATAAAGGCAATGGGGAAGAGAATGCTGTGAGTACTGAATTTCACAAGGATCCAACTAAGTATAGCTATTAAGTGCTTGTTCAGGATTAGATTGCACTAAGCTACACATCCATCAGCAATTTTTTTATTATATAACATCATATGATCAACCTGAATAAAGCATACCAATGGTTATGGCACAAACCTAACATAATTCCCAGTTAACCAGTTCAGAGCTCACCAAAAGCATCAGTCTACTTTCCCCCAGTGTGTAGAAGCACTCTGACAACAGTCCTTTTATGGCATCAACAAGTCCCTTTCTCACCTTTTGTGAAGGGTGAATACAGATCTGAAATTCAATGATTTGACTCATCAAATATAAAAGTAACATTATATATTAAAATATACACATAGCACTACAGTTTCAAAAATCCAAAGCCAGAAAAATAGAGGAAACTAACATCATGAAACATACGTGTGGAAATGTTGCACCCAACAGCTTATTTACATTTTCTGATGTCTTCTGCATCCAACCCTTTGTTCGGTTCACATGCAACGACAAGTTCTCTTTATCAGGATCAGTATTCCCTGTTTCTTGGAGTTGAGTTTGGGAATAAGAGATTTTTTCTGACTCAACACCTATATCTTCTGCAGCTTTTGTATTAACACAATTTTTAACTTGCAAGTGACGAAGCTCCTCCAAAAGAGAAATGGTTGAATTACACTCATTTGAATCAAAGTCTGAAGATGATTCAATATCCAGGGTAGGTGCATTAGCTTCATCCTGGAGGACTATCATAAGAAACTCTGCGAACCCTCTGATTGCTAGGTCAATAGAATCCACATTCCCAGCAGGCCCACTTATCACTGTTTTTGCACTGCGTAAAACTTTAGCTAACTGACTAGAAATGCCAGGTAAAAAGAAGGCTAATGCATCTGCAGAACCAACCTACAAAAGTAAACCAGCACAATCAATTGATTTGATTCCATATTTACATCTAGTTAGAAAGAATTTAAACATGTAAAAAACTAGTTTAATATCAAGAGGACAAAGTCTCTCACTTCATGTATTTTAAGACTTCTCCCAATTTCCACTCCATAACCAAAAAATCCAGGTGTGCATTTTGTGATGTGTAAGAAAATAGAACAACTTCAGAAGATTCCATAGATGCAATAAAAGGTAAACTTATACGATGGACTCCTGTTAATTCAGTTATTTCATAGTTTTCATTGTTGTAATGAGATAGAAAAAGCTTTAATACCTTTGGTTCTCTTCCTATGGCTTCTTCATAGAAAAATCCAATCAAACATGTGGGGAGATGACTATTTTATTTCCCTGATAAACTTGGTTGTATTTTTTCCCTTTTTTATCTTTTCTGAGGAGGATATCTTAACCTTCTTTATTTATACTATTGGCCATTCATCCCTATAAATATTTATCTTTCCTTGGCAAAAAATGAATAAATAACTCGTGCAACTGTTTCAAAAAGCATATTTTATTGTAATACCTTAGCAACAAGCACTCGCAGAGTTTTGAATGCTTCAATTCGAAGTCTTGAAGAACCTTGCTGTCCCCTGGCAGCCTCTGTATCTGCAGTCTTTTCATAAGACCAAAATGGTACTATAAATTCAATAATATTTGGCAATTAACTTTCCGAAGAAAAAAAAGGATGGGGAAATTCCATTTAAGTCCCTTCTAAAAAAAAGATCTCTGTCTTAATTACTTGAAGAAGTTACCTTCTTCTATAATAGAAGTGCTATAAGCTTTAAATAAATTTTGGTTATTCTGTTATAAAATGTTATTATCCAGTTAATTCCCCACCCAAAAAAATAAAATAAAAACATAACTGAGTAATTTAACCAAGAAACTCTAACAAAAACCAACATACTTTAAGAAGAAGTGATAACCAGTGACCAATAGCAGCTGATGCAAATTGAGACTGAAGAAATGCAAGTAAACATTCTTCTGATTCCGAACCATTCATGGAAGTTTTATGAAGTCTATCATTACTATCTTCATCCGAAAGTGTCGGCAAACCAGGAAATTGTTTACACACACAAGACATATCGGAACAGGGATATAAACTCAAAAGCAGTGCCTTGACACACAACAAAATTCCTTCACGGAACTCCTCTGAAGCCTCGGAGGGTGACAACATGGCCCCGTATGTTAACTTTTTTAGTAGCACAACCATCTGTGAAAGAATACCAACGTTCAGTTTCATGCGTTTTAATCTCGTACCAAACACCATTTAGTTAAAATTTTAGACACTGTTCATGCCTTTGAGAAGTATGTACTCATAGCAGTCGTGAGTTAATAAAGCTACGGAGTAAATACCAGTGAAATTGTCACTTGCAAATTACTTAAAGCCTACAAAAAACAGAATGTGCAACACTACCTAAATATAAACAAAAAATAAACCTCATAAACACCATTTCATGCCACTGGTTATTCAGAAACAAATGAGTCATAACTATTTCGATGTGACACAAAATTACGATCAGCATACAACCCCCTTACATTAAAGAACATTTAAAACGACTGAGGTAAACAATCAACAAAAATTAATAATACTGCACAATTTATATACACTTGTTCAGTTTTACACTAAAAAATATTGAGAAGGGGTCCTTCATCTCTTATTTTGACCCTAAAGGCTGGAGTACAATGCAGCGCAACTTAAGTTTCTGTGCATTCAGGCCAGTATCCCCAAATCCACACGTATCTAGATTCCTTGTGCTTTTTATTTGTTCCTTTCGTTCATCATCCTTCCCTAACGATGAGAGCAGCATAGCTCTCAATTCACAAAAAAATCCAACACACTCAACAGTGGCAGTTCGATTTTACTCAACCAATAAACAAAAGCAAAATAAAATCCCAATGTAATAAATCGCAATTTGCAGAAATGTCAAAGGCATACATCAATCAGCACACACACCTGATCCACAGAATTCAAACGACACTTCCTCAGAAGCTCCTCCAAACATTTAACCACACCTTCAGCAACTCCATCACTCACTTCAACAGGTGTTATCAAAACACCAGGCATATCATAATTTTCCTGAGAATCGATTTTCTGCGCAGACCTACACTGAATCGCTGCATCAAGCAGCAGGAGTAACGGAAAGAGAGTGTAGCTGGGAAACAAAAATCACATAAGACGGTGAGAGCGAGTAAAACAAACACTAAATAAAAAGTGAAACATGAAATAATAAAACTCCAGATGAGAGAATACATAAGAAAAAATACAGCAGAATTAATGTGGTGTTGATGAAATTAAAATGAATATTAAACTAGGGTTTATAGAGGGTGTAGAGTTTGTGAAGAGGTAGCTTACTCGAAGAAGGGTTGTAAAGTAGAGGGCGAAGAACTGTGAAGGAAACGAAGGAGTTGGGGAATTACGGTGACGGAGCAATGCTTCTGATTGTGAATGTGAGGGTTTTGCACAAGGTCGAGAAGGTGCAGCGAGTGAGACTTTAAGCGTTGGAAGGTGCTGCTTCTGAGTTGGTCAGGTTCCATTTCTTCTTGGGTGAGTTTGTCCATATTGTTGTTGAAAGAGAAGAAGTTGAAAGATGCTAACAAGGTGTTTGGTTAATTGACGCTGAAAGAGAAGACGATGAGTGTTGTTGAGTAGGTTTTTGGTTTTGGTTTGTGAAAACGCGGAACAAAGGTGGTATGCAACGAGGAAGGTCTAAGCTGGGTGGAATCGATGGTAGAAGAGTGTAGGTGATTTTCATCTGTTTTTAATTAAATTATACACTTTCATCTTTATTTGTCTCTTGTGTTATTAATGAATTAAGGGAATAAAATATTTTGAATTATGTAGTGTGCAAAGACATAGCGAAAAAAATAAATAAAAAATAGGACATTTTGTTTTTGAAAAAATAACTTTTGTTTCTTCTCGGACTAAGACTTATTACGTCTTGTTTATAGGATGTTTTGATTTGAAATTTTTACCAGACGTTTTTTATTGTGTGTCCTGAGTTGTGACCAAGGTTTCAACCTTAAATTCGTTTCATTAATTTGCCATAAATTTTTTATTCATCATTAGTGGTCCGAAAGGAAGGTTCGACTTTGTGTGTGTGTGTTTGATTTTTTTCCTGACTTAATACTCATCCGTTTAACTTGAAATTTGTCGTATTTTGTTCCAAATTTTGTTGAGACTCTTACATAGAATTTCAACAAAAAAATCCTTTTGGGAAAACTTTTCAGAAATTTTGGACACTCCAAGGCTATCCTCTTTCCAAATTCCTGAATTTTGGCCGTAGTTTCTACAATTTTTTTCAGAGTTGAAAATTTATGAAAAAATTCACACAAGTACTTTCATGTGTTGTTTGCATCCAACTAAAGAGAAACGTCCAAAAACAAAACACAAAAAGAGATATGATGAGGAAAAGCCAGAACGTTTCGTTTTTGGAAAAACAACTTTTCCAATTTGGTTTCCTCTCGGTCTAGGACTTATTACGCCTTATTCCTTGGGTGTTTTAATATGAAATTTTAACTAGATGTTCCTTATTGTATCTACTAAGTTGTGGCCAAGGTTTCAGCCTCAATTTCGTTCCACGTGATTTGCAATAAATATTTTAATCATCATTGATAGGGCCAAAAGGAAGATTCGATTCTGTGTGAAACTATTTGATTTTTATCCTAACTTAATACTCAACCGTTTGACCTGAAATTTGTCTCGTTTTGTCCCAGATTCTATTGAGACTCTTACATAGAATTTCAACAAAAAATCCTTTCGGGAAAAAATTTCAAAAATTTTGGGCACTCCAAGGCTCCTCTTTCCAAATTCTTGAAATTTGGCCCTAGTTATTTCTACAATTTTTTTCAAAGTTTAAAAATTCTGAAAAAAATTCACATAAGTACTTTAAAGTGTTGTTTGCATCTAGCTACGGAGGCACATTAAAAAAAAACACAAAAAGAGATATGACGAGGAAAACCCAGGACTATTCGTTTTCGGAAAAACAAGTTTTCCAATTTTGTTTCCATTCGGTCTAGGACTTATTACACCTTATTCCTTGGGTGTTTTGATATGAATTTTTTACCAGATGTTTCTTATTGTGTCTAGTGAGTTGTGGCCAAGGTTTCAGCCTCAAATTCGTTCCACAGGATTTGCAATAAAAAAAATTCATAATTGTCAGGGCCGAAAGGAAGGTTCGACTCCTTGTGTGAAACTGTTTGCTTTTTTTCCTGACTAAATACTCATCTGTTTGACCTAAAATTTGTTGCATTTTTTCCCAAATTTTGTTAAGACTCTTACATAGAATTTCAACAAAAAATCCTTTCAGGAAAACTTTGTAGAAATTTTGGGCACTCCAAGGCTATATCCTCTTTCCGAATTCCTGAAATTTGGCCCTAGTTTATACAATTTTTTCCAGAGTTAAACAATTCTGAAAAAATTCACACAAGTACTTTAATGTGTTGTTTGCATCTAGTTAAGGAGGCACGTCCAAATACGAAACACAAAAAGAGATATGACGAGGAAAACCAAGGACGTTTCGTTTTTGGAAAAACAACTTTTCCAATATTGTTTCCTCTTGGTCTGAAAACAAAACGTCCAGGCTTTTCTCTCCTATATCTTCTTTTTGTGATTTGTTCATGGACGTGCCTCCTTACCTGGGTGCAAACAACATATGAAAGTACTTGTGTGAATTTTTTCGAAATATTTCAGCTCAATACGAACATAGAATAAAATTGCAGAAAGTATGGCAAAATTTCACAAGTTTTGGTAAATGATAGCCTTGGTTTGCACAAAATTTCTGAAAAATTCTCCTAAAATTATTTTTTCCTGAAATTCCAAGTAAGAATCTCCACTGAATTTGGGCTAAAACACAACAAATTTCAGGTCAAACGGATGAGTATTTACCTAAGAAAAAAAATCAAACAATTTCAAACACAAGTGAACCTTCCTTTCAGCCCTGACAGTTATGAATAAAAAATTTATTTCCAATCTAGTGGGACGAATCTGGGGCTCAAATCTAAGTCAAAACTGAATACACACAATGAAGAATGTCTGGTAAAAATTTCATTATGGGTCCGTAATGCACTGAAAAAATTCACACAAGCACTTTCGTATGTTGTTTACACCTAGGCAAGAAGGCACGTCCATAAACGAATCACAAAAGGAAGATACGGGGAAGAAAAGCCAGGACGTTCTGTTTTCGGGAAACTGGTTTTGTTCACTCTCGGTCTGGGACCTACTACGACTTACTCCTTGGGTATTTTGGTCTGAAATTTTTACCAGACATTCGTCACTGTGTCTATTGAGTTTTGGCTAAGGTTTAAGCCCTAGATTCTTCCCACAAGACTGGCAAAAAATATTTTATTCGTTACTGCCAGGACTGAAAGGAAGGTTCGTTTGTGTGTGAAACTGTTTGATTTTTTTCGTGAGCGAATACTCATCTGTTTGACCTGAAATTTGTCGCGTTTTGTCCCAAATTCAGTGGAGATTCTTGGGTGAAATTTTGGGAAAAAACTATTCCGGGAGAATTTTTCAGAAATTTTTTGCAAACCAAGGCTATCCTCTACCGAAACTTGTGAAATTACTGCCTAATTTCTACAAATTCAATCTGGGTCCGTATTGCGCAGAAAAAAATTCACACAAGCACTTTCGTATGTTGTTTGCACCCAGGCAAGGAGGCACGTCCATAAACGAATCACAAAAGTAAGATACGGGGAAGAAAAGCGAGGACGTTTTGTTTTTGGAAAACCGGTTTTGTTCACTCTCTGTCTGGGACCTACTACGCCTTACTCCTTGGGTATTTTGGTCTGAAATTTTTACCAGACATTCGTCACTGTGTCTATTGAGTTTTGGCTGAGGTTTGAGCCCCAGATTCGTCCCACAAGACTGACAATAAATATTTTATTCATCACTGCCAGGGCTGAAAGGAAGGTTCGTTTGTGTGTGAAACTGTTTGATATTTGTCGCGTTTTGTCCCAAATTCAGTGGAGATTCTTGGGTGGAATTTCGGGAAAAAACTATTTCGGGAGAATTTTTCAGAAATTTTGTGCAAACCAAGGCTATCCTATACCGAAACTTGTGAAATTCCGGCCTAATTTCTACACTTTCATTCTGGGTCCGTATTGCGCTGAAAAAAATTCACACAAGAACTTTCGTATGTTGTTTGCTCCCAGGCAAGGAGGCACGTCCATAAACGAATCACAAAAGGAAGATACGGGGAAGGAAAGCCAGGACGTTTTGTTTTCGAAAAACCGGTTTTGTTCACTCTCGGTCTGGGACCTACTACGCCTTACTCCTTGGGTATTTTGGTGTGAAATTTTTACCAGACATTCGTCACTTTGTCTATTGAGTTTTGGCTGAGGTTTGAGCCACAGATTCGTCCCACAAGACTGGCAATAAATATTTTATTCGTCACTGCCAGGGCTGAAAGGAAGGTTCGTATGTGTGTGAAACTGTTTGATTTTTTTCGTGGGCGAATACTTATCCGTTTGACCTGAAATTTGTCGCATTTTGTCCCAAATTCAGTGGAGATTCTTGGGTGGAATTTCGGGATAAAACTATTTCGGGAGAATTTTTCAGAAATTTTATGCAGACCAAGGCTATCCTCTACCGAAACTTGTGAAATTCCGGCGTAATTTCTGTAATTTCATTCTGAGTCCGTATTGCGCTGAAAAAAATTCACACAAGCACTTTCGTATGTTGTTTGCACCCAGGCAAGGAGGCACGTCCATAAACGAATCACAACAGTAAGATACGGGGAAGAAAAGCGAGGACGTTTTGTTTTCAGAAAACCGATTTTGTTCACTCTCGGTCTGGGACCTACTACGCCTTACTCCTTGGGTATTTTGGTCTGAAATTTTTACCAGACATTCATCACTATGTCTATTGAGTTTTGGATGAGGTTTGAGCCCCAGATTCGTCCCACAAGACTGGCAATAAATATTTTATTCGTCACTGCCAGGGCTGAAGGGAATGTTCGTTTGTGTGTGAAACTGTTTGATTTTTTTCGTGGGCGAATACTCATCCGTTTAACTTGAAATTTGTCGAAATTTTGATCCAAATTCAGTGGAGATTCTTGGGTGGAATTTTGGGAAAAAACTATTTCGGGAGAATTTTTCAGAAATTTTGTGCAAACCAAGGCTACCCTCTACCGAAACTTATGAAATTCCGGCCTAATTTATGCAATAACATTATGGGTCCGTATTCCGCTGAAAAAAATTCACACAAGCACTTTCGTATGTTGTTTGCACCCAGGCAAGGTGGCACGTCCATAACTGAATCACAAAAGGAAGATACGGGGAAGAAAAGGCTGGACGTTTTGTTTTCGAAAAACCGATTTTGTTCACTCTCGGTCAAGGACCTACTACGCGTTACTCCTTGGGTATTTTGGTCTGAAATTTTTACCAGACATTTGTCACTGTGTCTATTGAGTTTTGGCTGAGGTTTGAGCCCCAAATTCGTCCCACAAGACTGGCAATAAATATTTTATTCGTCACTGCCAGGGCTGAAGGGAAGGTTCGTTTGTGTGTGAAACTGTTTGATTTTTTCGTGGGCGAATACTCATCCGTTTGACCTGAAATTTGTCGCATTTTGTCCCAAATTCAGTGGAGATTCTTAAGGTGGAATTTCGGGAAAAAACTATTCTGGAAGAATATTTCAGAAATTTTGTGCAAACCAAGGCTATTCTCTACCGGAACTTTTGAAATTTCGGCCTAATTTCTCAAATTTCATTATGGGTCCGTATTGCGCTGAAAAAAATTCACACAAGCACTTTCGTATGTTGTTTGCACCCAGGCAAGGAGGCACGTCCATAAACGAATCACAAAAGGAAGATACGGGGAAGAAA
>Ga0123341_1000448_pt1 | contig 24850 bp, 16 predicted proteins | sample Turbeapinknodule_FD_89959 | JGI IMG/M metagenome (GOLD analysis project Ga0123341, IMG submission 89959) | Root nodule microbial communities of legume samples collected from Mexico - Turtle bean Mexico pink nodule | ecosystem: Host-associated > Plants > Roots > Nodule | place: Mexico: Nepantla...
AAATAAAGAGAGGACCAAGCCTAAAGCCAACAAGAAGACTACAAGCATTCAAGAATGGGCTCCAATTAATATCTCTCTTTATAGTTTCTTTTGTATAAATTTGTAAATAATATAGAATAGCTTAAGGATGTGCTAAAAAGGGAAACCTTAAAGACACCTCCATTGTATAACACTTTAGGCGCTAGTTTTAGGAAAAATCTAGAAAGTTGTCTCTTCACACTCCTTTAGGTGCTAGAATAGAAGAAGTTAGAAGGTAACCTTTCAAAAGCTTCTCTTGTACTTTGTGACCAGCCCTCTCTATTATAAAAGGGGTGATTAGGTCTTTGAAATAATAGAATTGATTTTTGGGAGTAAAGAACCTCTACCAATTTGGTGAGTGAGTGAGACTCGTGTCTTCTTCTCTTCTAGTCTTATCTTGAGTGAATTCTTTGGCTCTCAAGTGGCGGCAACAACACTCATCTTGAAGCCAACCATCCTTCAAGTGGCGTGCACATTCCAAGAGCTTCATCCACATAAGTCCATTTCCCCTTCATTCCAAATTACCCATTTTTGTTCTACTTGTTTGTTTTCACTTTCAATCGGTGCAATCTTTTCCTTACGATGTCCTCTTTCATTTTTTGCACTTATATTCAATTTTAATCGGTGCAAATTGGTTGTTCTTGTTGTTTTGGTCACGTCCTCCATGGGTATAAATGTTATATGTTGTGTTCTTGAGTTTCTATCCATGGGTTTGTTGTTCAAAATGGATTTCTATGAGAGTTTGGCTTGGTTACTTGTGTTTTGGTGAGTTCTTGAATGTTAAGAACATTGATCTAATTCTTAAAAAGTGCCTAATCATATTCCAACTCTTGTTGAATCCATAACATGTCCATATTATATCTCTTTCATGTTAGTGGAATCACATAAAAAAGCCTTACTTCAAGCAATTAATAGTTTTAGGAGAAAAGCAAGGAGATGCCTCAATTCTATAAGATGTTCTGCAGTTAGGATGAGGTTGCACTCTCAAAACTCACTCAAACTTTCCATGTACATATCTACACTCTTTGAATTCAAGCAGGTGAATATTGAAAGTTTAATTTACTGTATAAAGGGACATATCCAAGAGCAAAATGAGTGACAATATACATCTCAAAGCATAAAAATCAACAAATCTTATCAAATTGCTTTTTTTTTTAAGATACTAAACCAGCAGCCTAAGTCTGCTATGCTTCTGATGCTACTGATTTGTTTACAAAGGCCCTCTCTCTTGTCAATTTTGAAACATTCAAAACCAAACTTACTGTATGGAAAATACATTCAAGCAAACTATAGAATGATATAATGTTATCAGTATCAGATTTGAAGAATAATATATAAATGCAATTGCTGATTTTATTCTATAGTTATTTTTCTCTAGGGAGCATTTGACTCAAGTGACAAAGTCCCACATTAGACAGAACTCAGACAAGCAAGCTCACAACATAAAAGATGAACACTAATACCTTCTAAAGCATCAAGTGTGGTATTTGTTCTTATCAGTTTAATATCTGATATGTGAACATAGTTCATATGATATTAAATTAATGTTTTGAGGGAGGGTCAATGCAGTAGCTTGCTATTGAGACTCTTGCTTTGCACTTCTGCAAGGGTCTGGTGCGTCCCAACCAAATTAGTTCAATTATATACATCATGGTCCTTACTTTACACGGTGTAGTTAAATTGTTTAATAGCTCTTCAATTACCCATACAACAAAATTCTTTAGTTCATGTAAAATTAATTTTGATCACCTGCTGTCTCAAGAACTAATGAGTAATAAAAGTTAAGGAAATTTATTTTACAGCAACTTAATCTAAAACTTAGAATGTCAAATTCCGAAGCCAAAAGTTCCACATTGACTAGTGTATTTATATTTTCTTTTTATCTGGGTATTCTTCCTTCCTTTGGGATATGCCTTTCTCCTCATGGTAAGAATCACCATGGTTGGTATTATTAGTTTCACATAGAGAAAGACAGTATTAGCAGTTTAAGCTAACTGCCTACGATTTAGGGAGTGTGTTGGAATGATTACATGAACTTCTTTTAAGGTGTGTGCTTGAGGTTGTGTAGACTAATCTCATAATAAGATTGCAAAATACTAATCACGTACTAAGGTTTATAGATTAAGTTCATTTAGGTACTAAGAACTTCATATAATAGTTCATCCAGGTACAAGTCTATCAAAAGATTATAAATAATTTGATATTTATAAGGTGGACACAGTTCACTATTACTTATTTATTCTGCATCTGCTGCTGCATCTTACTTATTTGAACATGGAAGTAACACGCCATTCTATCCCGATCAGCAAAGTGTGAAAAAGACCTCTTGGCAGTTACGACAAAGACAAACACTCAAAGATCATGTCAAGAAACAGTGTAGATATTATAAGATTCTCTTATAATAAGTACAGTGTGTTCCTAATCGCAGTAGCAACTCTGAGCTCCAATGGTTGTTGTTAAGAGGGTGAGATTGTTATTTATGGGTCCATGGAGAAAGATGTCAAATTCTATGTTCGACCCCATGTGGAAGATGGCAGCAACTGAGAATATGTATAAACTATAACATTGGAAAAGATGTGGCAGTTTCGATCAGTGGAGGCTAATAAGAGGTAGAATTGATATGCAGGATTGTAGACTTACATTGCTCAGATCAGAATTGATAAGTCATACTGGGAATTCACTGTTCTATTCTGTTTTTCCTATCATTGTAATATATATTTCCTTTTCTCCTTATAGCGGTATATAAATGAGTATAAATTTCATCATAGATATGATTTTATAAAGTTGATTTGGGTTAAAGTCTATTTATTAAGATAGTATTAGAATCACAATCATCTAGAAAGTCTATCTTAACAAAAGTATATTGGGTTTACTGTGTCACCAACTATTACACCACCTATAAATGTCTAATCTATAAATGTCTAATTTCATGTACGAGTTGATAACTTTGACATCTTTAACGATAGAAGTGTGTTGAAAATCGCAAGTTGAATATAAATAAATACAATTCTTAACTTGAAGACATGTTAAGTTAGAGTTAAAATTCACTTTTTATTTTGATCACTAAAAAACACCATTGCAAGTTTCATTTAATTATTAGTTTATCAAATATTTGATAACCAATTTATGTTTTAAAATATCTTTTTAAGATTAGTTTTACTTTTTGTGGCTATTAAAACCATAAAAGAGTAATCAAAGTTCCAAACCTTGCATGGGTTCCATGTTTACATACAGAACTTCCTACTTTCATTTTGAAATTATAGTCAAATAAAAGATTGTTTATGCTAGAATCGATGATAATCATTTACTTTATTATTTTATTTATTTAAATTTTGATCCACTTTCAACGAAAGAACCGTTAAAATCATCGTTAAAATGCATATATGATTACAGTTAGCGAAAGAACCGTTATTGCATGTGCAGTTTCTTTTTGAATATCCAATCTTTTTAGCAGCGTATACCTTATGCTTTGTTTTAGAGTAAGTATATGCATTTATTTGAGAATTTATTTTGATTTATGCATTACGTATTTTATTGTGAAAATTTATGGCTACATTTAACTTGCATTCCACCAAGTATCAAAGAGACCTATTCATAGATTCTTGGAGATTTCACATCGACTAGAAATTAGGACATTGTGCAAACCTCATCCATATCCGGTTTTATGGGGTTGAGTTAGACTTAAAGTCCACTTCTTAATATAGACACGATTAATTATAATTTATCCAACTTCATATCACATCACAAACACAATTTATAAAGAAATAGTCTAACAATTTTAAATCAATATATAATTTATGTACTTGCATAATTAAATTTCAAAACCATCATAAATGAGTATATAAATTACCAAAACCACAATTATAAGGATAAAGAGAAATTAAAAGTGTTCTAAAATCTAAGTTTTGTAACAATTATACTACTTTTTCATTTTCCTAAAGTGTTATAAACATTTATAAAACATTTACAAGCCATTTGTTTATTTATGGTGGTTTAAGGGGATTGTAGGCGACAAATGTGAGTGAAAATTGGCAGCTACACATGTAATAAGAGAATGAGGTTAATATAGTTGTGAAATGCAGTTAACTAAGTCTAGTAATTGGTAAAATGGTATTTTTCATGAAATCATTAAACAATCGCTTAATTAGAGTTGCTCCCTTGTGTCATCAGTTCTACAAGTCTGTTATGCAAATGTGGTGATTCAAGGGGGTTGTGGGTGGAAAATATGCAATGAAAATGACTTCTAGTTGTCTGAAAAAGGATCTGATTAATTTAATTGTCAATGGTGGTTCCCTTATTCCAAGACTTCTAAGTATATTGTGCATGTGTGGTGATTCAAGGGGATTGTGGATAGGAAATTAAATTTTACTTGGGAGTTAATTTTTTTTAATAAGATTTTCATAGAGAGAAGATTAATCATAACATAACATCATCGATATATGTCAACATTTTACAATTTTTTTATAATCATTCACTATGTACAATAGAATTATCCATATATTTTATACATTCTTCATGAGTCAACCTTCGGTAAGAGATCTCTTGAAATCTTCCTGAACAACTCTTTTAATTATAAAAAGGTTATATTTCAAATAATATAAAAATACATAAATAAAGAATCTTAAATATTTATGTACTTGTATAGACAAAGTGGGTAAAAAGAATACTAGAATTTGATTCTACAATTGCTGACGTGTCGGTCGTTTGATTGCTCTATTTCTCTTTACTCTTAGATCTCCTTCCTTAATTGTTGGTGCTCGATCAGGTTGACCTGCAAAAGGTATTTCGATGATCAAGTAAGTACTCAGTGTATAGAGTGTATATTAAGAATTGACTAAAAGTGTACCTTACACCTCTGTAGAAGGTTTATTTATAGTGTTTAATCATGAACCATCTGTTGTAATGGATCAAATCTATCATATATCAGTGTTAGCTTATTTTTAGGAAGGTTCCCTGATTTCTCGGGACGTTACCCGAATTTGGTGGGATGTGTCCCATATTTTCAGAGAGTTCTTGCAACTGCCTTATTTGTTATTTATTGTAAGTACTTTAAATATGTCTTCAACCGGTCAGTCGATCATGAGGCTAAGTGACACGACTCGTCCGGTACTGATCGGTACAATTTAGATATGAACCAACATATTATAATAAAATAACAAAAATATAATCTAATAAATAGGATCAGTGCATAACTGGAGATAAATAAAATAAATAAATAAGATTAGTGTGCAATTAGGGATAAATAAAATAAATAGAAGTAGTGCGTAACTAGATATAAATAAAGTAAATAAAAAGGACCAATAACTCGAGAGAAATAAATTAAATAAGTAGGACCATTGATTAATTAGAGATAAATAAAATAAATAAATAAATAGCACTAGTGTAAGTGGAGATAAATAAAATAAATAAATAAAAAAAATGCATAACTAGGGATAAATAAAATAAATAAATAGGACCAATGTGTAATTGAAGATAAATTAAATAAATAAATATGTCCAATGCGTAATTGGAGTCAAACTAAATAAATAAATAAGACTAGTGTGTAACTAAAGATAAAATAAATAAATAAATAAATAAGATCAGTGAGTAACTAGAGGATAAATAAAATAAATAAATAAATAGGATCCATGCGTAAATGAAGATAAATAAATAGGACCAGTGCATAATGAAAGGAAAATAAATAAGACTATTGCGTAACTAGAGATAAATTAAATAAATAAATAGGATGAGTGTGTAATTAGAGATAAATAAATAGAACTAGGGCAGAATTGGAGATAAATAAAATAAATAAATAGGACTAATGCATGACTGAAGATAAATAAAATAAAACCAATGCGTAAGATAAATTAAATAAATAAATAGTATCATTGCGTAACTAGAGATAAATAAAATAAATAAATAGGACCAGTGCATCAAACGGAACACGATAAGATGGAAGTATCCATACTTAATCTCTACATTTTTATGACATTACTCATGTTTTTTAAATCTTATTATTGAGAACATTATTTCTCAAATAAGATTAACTGATTAAATGCTTTAGAAAATATTTGAATGAACAGTATAACATTTTTCAAGGTTTTTTTAAAAAAAAAGGTTAAATTGTTTCTATATCAATGTTTTTTAAATATGATTATTGATATAATATCCAAGTTAAAATTATTTATGCTTTAGAGTTTTGAATTAATATAAACATTGGAATTTTTATGAACAAAGAATTAACGATGAAATATCTGAGAACAAAATTTTTAAATAATTCACAAATATTTAAAGATAATGTTTCGGTGATACTTATGATCTAAATTAAAAATTATATTGTTCACGAATACTTGTGAACAATTGTGTTTAAAAATTGTGCATAGAATTTCATATCCGCTAGTAGAGAGCAACCTATGAGAATTGGGTAGTGCGGTAAATCACTATAAATCCTTCACATCGTGAAGCATACCTTGTGAGCTTTCATTATTCTCAATGTATTGACAGGTCCTTAATCTTAGGGGTTGATTGAGAATGTACCTGAAGAGGTTAGAATATTTGTGTGCTTAGAGAGGTTAGAATACATGATGTACTTTGAGAGGTTAGAATACTTGGTGTACTTGGAAATGTTAGAATACTTGATGAACCTATAGAGGTTGAGAATACTATGTCAACCTTAAGTGGTTGAGAATACTTGTAACTGATAAGTGTCTAATTTCAGTAATATTTCATATTAAAATATAGGCATTTATGAGAATTTATTGCTAATTTACATATAAAATAATCCATAATTTATGAATTTATACCTTTTTACATTTTTATGATCTTTATTTGAATAAGAACATTTTATTCCCAAATTTGGTGTTAATTGCAGGTTTTTAGGGAAGATTGGAAATTTGGATTAAAGAGTAATGATTTGAGCTAAAAAGATAAAGATGGAAGGTCTCAGAATGGAGAAAAATGTCGAAAAAGCTAATGTTGCAACAAGAGTATCTCGCTTGAGCGAGATATTCTCGCTTGAGTGAGAATCCTGCAGGATAGTTTTCGAAAATCGACGCCTTTCTTGCTCAAGCAAGAATTCCTCGCTTGAGCGAGAATGCGTCAGACATATTGGGTTATTTTATGTTTTATCACTTAGCCCATTAGCGCGACATAGGAAGCGACCTAACCCTAGAAAATTAGTTTAAATAGGGGCTAGAGGTTCAACCTTAGTGTGCGAGATTGAGAGGAAGACACCATTTAGTGAATTGTAACCCAATTGGGAGAATGAAAGGTGCTAGAAGTATGGGTGACTAACTCTACCCTTTGGGATTGGGAGTAATTTGCTCGAACTATTATGTATTGAGGTGATATCTTATATATTAATATTCAGTTCTTGATTGATTATTGGTATTGTTGTTTTACTTCTAAATTTCCGCGATAAATTAAGAATCTTAAATTAGAAAGTATTTTTAGGGTTCTTACCTAAACAACAATACTTAACATATTTGAGTGCTAGGAATAGACTTTAAATGTTAATTGCTATTAACTTCTAAGCTTTATTCTAAGTTGCTCTTATAATTATGTTAGAGATCGATAGTTAGGGAACATTCTTAGGGATTTTATATGCGAGGAATCGATATAAATGACTTTTATATGGACATCAATTTTAATCAAAGAACTTAATATTAACATGTTAATCAAAATACATGAGAGTGAGAGAGATGAAACTTAATCCCTATTTTCCAAGTTGAAGTAACTAATTTTTTGTCTGTTTTCTGATTAATCATTACCAACACAATCCCTTCAACACTCTTTTTAATTGTTCTATTTTATATTTAGCGATTATTGTATTTGATAATTCACCATTCCTTGTGGGATCGATATCCTTCCTTAGGGACAATTATTACTTCTGACACCGCGGTGCACTTGCGATAAAGAGTCATCAGTAAGCTGCAGAGGTGTAGAATAATGCTGACTTGAAGAGTTGTAGAATACTTGATAATGAAAGGCTCTAAAGTGAGTTTCTTAAGGGGACTGGACGTAGCCCATGTTGGTGGGTGAATCAGTATAAATCTTTGTGTATCTCTCTTTGTACTTCTTGTTTGTTTACTGGTTTTTGTTGGTTAGTATTTCAAGAATTGAGTGTGGACTCCATTCAACCTCTCCCCCCTTTTGGAACCAATTGAACATTCAATAGTTCTTAGGAGGACAATGTTGATCTGACAAGAAATCTCACACACAAGCACAATAAATGGAGAAACAATATTTTTGTACTCAAATTGTACTTTCTAGATTGTACCTTCCAGATTGTACAATCTGAAATGTATCATGTTATACAATACAATCTAGAAGAATTTTTAAATCCATAATTAGTTTTTGGATTGTAGAATGCAATATGTGTTTTTTTTAAATGTATTTCGGATTGTACAATCTAGAACATATTCATAAATTTAGAAAACATTTTGGATTGTACAATCTAGAATGCAAAATTATATTCCATAATATAATTTTGTATTATAGAATATAATTTTACATTCTAGATTGTATAATCCAAAATGCATAAAATTCAATTATTATAGTTTAGATTACATAGTCCAAAGAGCATGTATTCAAAAGGGTACTTTTAGGATTTACATAATCATGAGGGTGCAAAAAGAAATTATGGGGTGCAGGCAAAAGTTCCCCATTAAGGGATTGCTAGACCAAATCTGATCATTGTTTTCTCCAAGACACGTAGTCCTCATCTTCCTTGGATGTTGGGTTACTCAAGTAAATAAAAAAATATATGCTTCGATCTTAATAATTTGGGATAAAGAAACCACTAATGAAAGATGATCATTAAAAGGCTAAACAAAATGATCGAAGCTAGATGAAGCCACACAATCAGACAGTGATAAACAAAGATACAAGTATCAAAGTGAGTCAATCCAACTTACACAAGTTGATTTACCATGGATTGAATTAAACACTAGTCGACTCAATCTGACTGACTAGGGATGATGAAGTGGACCAGATCCGGTAGACCACAGGCGGGGCGGGGCGAGCTTGCCGGCCAACTCACCCTTCTTTAGTTTTGACAGTTTTAGAAAGGAATCTTATGCTTTTGGAATTAAAATTTGTGGTGGTCAATGTTTTATATAGAACTTTATTTACATTAATTTTTTATACTTCATTTGAATCATTGAAGTATTGTTGATATTTACTTTATTGTGTTAGGCATTAAACCTTCTTTGATTAAAATATTAAAGCTTGATTCAATTTAATTGCTCTTTCTTGCATTTTTATTGTCCAAAAAGTGATATCAATTACCATAATCAAATAAATAAATTCAAAACAAAAAATTACAAAAAGGAAAAAAAATGATTTTTTTTAAAAGTGACGGGCTAGCCTATCAGCCTGCCAATCCACCCTATGGCGGGGCGGTTTCCAATTTCAGCTCATATAACCTTGGCGGGTCAACCCACCCCACCCTGCTTTTGGCGAACCAATGGCAAGTCAAGCCAAAACGAGTAGAACTAACCCGTTGTGTCACCCCTAAATTGGACTCACTTAGTGAATTAGAAATTTGGTATCCTGACTCGACTCATCACAAGTTTGTAGGTTAAGCAGATTGACTCATTTAAGTTGATTTAGTTAAACTAGTTTATTTTATATATTTATTAATGCACAATCAAATTAGATTGACTCGACCCACCCAGATCTTTATAGTAGTATAATCAAGGTTTTCATTTATTTTACTAAAGATTAATCACATATGAAGTGATATATTATGAAGATAGTAACTAAAAATCAAAATGTTAACTTATATAATTGGACAAAGAAATAATTAAAAATCTAAATCATTCAAAAACTATTAAACTATCATTCAAGTCTTAAAAAAACCAAAGTGTCAACCTACATAATTAAAAGTAGTCAATAATCATAATGAAAAATTGAAGAAAAAAATTATAAGGATTTGTTATTGGTATAATATAGATCAATTTACCTCAACTCGACTCAAATCCGTTTAACTTGCAAATTAAGTGAGTTAGATTCAATTTAACCCACACTTTATAAAACTATATTTTTTTAATCCAACTCGTCTCGAACATGTGGTTAGTCAAGTTCTCTCAGAGGTTTGATGTTGTAGATCCCACATCGACTAGAGATTAGAACATTTTATACTTTACAAATGAGTGCAAACCTCACATTATAAGTCAGTTTTATAAAGTTGATTAGGCTTAATGTCCATTTCTCAATATTTAAGTCCATTTTGACACTTTGCACGAAGAGCCCTATGAGCTCATCTTCCCAACTTGCTATGATCACGAAGAAAGATGGACATGAGAGAGGTTTTGTTTTGCTAAAGTGAATAGGCAATGAAATATTTATTTCTACCCCATAAATATCTAGGGTCACCTTTCATATCAAAATAGATATTTGGAAATATATTTTTTACATCCCGAAATATCAATTCTAGAGTGAAAAGGGGTATATTTAGAATTTTTTTTTAAGGTGCAGGAATTTGGATCAAGATAATGAATGCACACATGGGAAAATCAAATGCTAAGCATACTAGTTAGTAGCAATAGAGGAAGGAAACATTCTGAAGGAAACATGTCCTGAAACCCATACACTCTTGATATAATATAATCAAAAGGACTTTGAAATGCTACAAGCCTAGGCTCTTCCTCTGCTTCAACCACGTCATGATAGGATAAGTTAACTAAGTGGTGCATATTATAGTTAGATTCATTCTTGTCTCTATTCTTTCTATTGGATTGAAAGAATGGCCTTTTCTGATTGCAAGCTCATTATACCAATGAATTTAGAGATTGGTTTTCTCCTGTATGAACCTTTTGAATGTGCTTAGCAAAATCAAATTTTCTGTTGGACCAAAGGAGATTTCTTAGATATATATGGCTGCGCTCAGATTAGAGACTTAGGTACTCTCAGACTCAGTAACATACAGCTCTCATGTGTCTAGCCGCATCAACTTTTATAAAACATAGCTTCCATTTCATGCTAGTCACATCAACTTTCTAAAACATAGCTTCCATTTCATGCTAGCCAAATCAACTTTATATGCCATTATTGTCTCTTAAAGCAGTTTTAGGACAACAAATAATTGCCCCAACATAGGAAATACGGCTAACCTTAGGCAGAAAATGGCTAATATAAAATGGCACTGAGGAAGTATACACGGATAAAAAATCATAAGAAAATTCATTGGCAAAAGGGAGAAAGCATTGTTTATGAATATAGTAAATGAACTGTCTGCATATAAATAAATAATGCCTTAACTTCATTCATTGCGATGGAAGCTGTATTAGTATCAGTTCAAAGGTTACTAATTTGAGATTATCAGCTAGATTCTATATATAGTGGAATGAATATTCTACATTTGTGCGTAAATGAGCAATTTACAATGAGGGAAACCACATCAATATGCATAAATTTTCTGATTAAAAAATGAGACAAAGGACAGAAGAAGAAATCGGGTTGGCCTAAATAAATATCTGAAAGTCCACTTCATGTTGTATATTGCCATGTATAAAGTAGAACCAGTCAATGCTTCAGTTTCTGAGACAAAGCTTCTATAAAATCTTGCTAAGTTGAAGAGAAATTGATCAGATCCGGTGCCTACTAATCCAATACTTCAGATGGCCAAAGGCGTTTCCAAATGGCAATCTCAGCCTCACACTTAATCTTTCTTATTCCACCATAAAATCCATCAGCCTCATTTCCCTCCTCCCTATGGTCTTTCCTACTGACAGTGGTCTGCCTCCATCGTGAGCCAGGAGTGTAATGATTGAACTCTAGCACCACAGTGTCTGCAACCAACCAACACAGTTAGCATTGAGTAAGCAATGTTTGAATCTCAAGAAACCCCTCTCACGGATAGGATACATTATAAAATGTCAATTCCTAGACTCTTGTAGTAGTGGAAATTGACCACCCCTTCAACATCATTTTAGCACTTTCAATGTTTGTAACCTTTACAAATTTAAAATTTTCATCCAATTATTATGATTAATTGAAAGGTGAAAGACTAACCCGGTATTACTTGATTTTCTTGGCAAATGGTAAATTTTAACGAAGCATAAGTTTGTTGGATTTCATTCTTCAGAGTTCAAGGCAAGCAAAATAGGCCTTATCAACACAAAGCAACTAACCCCGTATTACTTGACTTTCTTACATAAGCATAAAATGCGTGCTATTGTTTATGAAGGGAATGTGAAATAAAATGTCGCAAACGATACCTTATAAGGATGTCATGGTATATTCTATCTATATATTTAACATGATCAGAAAAAAAAATACTCTCTCCGTCCCAATAAGACCCTTTTAACTAATTCACACTCTACAAGAAAATTAGTTAAAAACGATAATTTTATAACTCATGTATTTTTGTTTCAAAATAATCCCTACATATGGGTCTTATAAAATGGGACAATTTTTTTTCTAAAAGGGTCTTATAAATAGGGATAGAGGGAGTAGTGTTTGGTTTATAATAATCATGTTAGTCCCACAAAGCAAAAAGTTTCCTAACAGAGATGAAACAGCCTACAAAAGGAATCTAGTTCTTTAGCATAGTTAGCCATAAATGTACCCACTGAGACACAAATTATCAATGTGTTGGTGGAAATGATGACATACTGACCAGGAATGTCTTGGGGACCAACCAAATAGCATAGCAGGTGGTCCATATTTAGATATATTAGAATCCAGAAAGACCTAGCCAAACCTCTGGTCTGGCTGCCAAATTACGCTAACTACAAATGAATGTCAATTTTTTTCAATGTAGATCCACAATTATAATAATTATAATTATTGCAGATTGTAAAAATCTAAACATATTAAAAATCAATAAACCAGCAAACTTTATGTATTACTTAATTTCTGTCTTCAAAATTCCTAAGCATCATCCTTCTATATCCTACAACCATTTTTTCCCCAACTGATCGACAAGATTATCAATCATACTCGGAGCCAGAATATAATCCTATTTTGCTAAAAGGGAAGAAAAGATGATGGACTAAATTGATGATACAAATTATAACCAAGAAAAAGCAATGATTGATAATAGCAATCATCCTAGAGGAAATTCAAATTAACTCACCACTATTGTGACATCGGCAATAATTTTCACTCCCATTGCATGACTCCAAGTGGCCTACAACACCATACCACCAACCTGCCATGAAGGTGGATCTCGTCATGCGGCAATTCGTTTTAGCTTATTATAAATCCAGTATATACTTCTAAATTCTAATATGAAGTATACAAAAGCTCTGATGTCAATCAAGGTATACAAGATTAAGGGTACAGCTTAGAATATGTCAATATTACTCGAAAATGAGTTTTCAATTATCAACATCCCATCATAAGGGTATAAAGAAAATGAATAATTAAGAAAATTGGAGATCATTTTTATATAAAAGACAGTAGACACAACTGCCCTTTTTGTTGACTCTGTTAATATAGACATGGTCCTGCACTATGTAGTTATTCTCTTCAATGTTTAGTAAAACTTAAATGGTTCTTAGGGTAGACCTTTTACCAGACAAAGAAATAAATAACACAAGATATTGAAGAAAGCAACAAACCATAGGGAAATTCTTTGTTTCTCCTCCACTGAATCTCTATATGATCACCCGGATACAAATCATTTAAACATTCGGAGATATGAAGATCATGTGGCGAAGCATCAATAGGAGGGGCTCTTAGCCTTTCCCATGGGATGCCACACTCTCTAGCATCTGCTCTTCTTCCATGTGGAGGATACCTGTAGTGAGCAACAAATTAATAAAATTACGTTATCTGATCTAAATTTCATTTTATTTTCCTCTTATGCTTCCTTAAAAATATCTTCAAACTTGCTAATCAAATCTCTAAGATAATGGAGCTAATGTGAACATATGTATACATAGACTACACGAGCACCTATAATCATGCCAATTACCTGGCTTGGAAGGTATCAGTTCGTGGATCATAGCTAATTTCAGCGTCATAGCAAGACAACATGAATCCAACATGACCATTCTACACCAACAGAAAAAATGTAACTTAAGATAAAACACAACCCACTGTGTATAATTGAAATTCAAGCAACTGGTTTTATTTGTAGCTAGCAAGATAGGTATAAGTTTTCAATAGAAAATTACAACAAAAGGGTTTTCACATATTACATACCTCACGGTTATAGACCTGAGCAGGGAAACAAAAGTTGCCAGAATCAATAGCAAGATACCAGTTCATAATTGAGTCAACAGGCAAAGAGCTCCTCTTCTTGGGGCTATTATTTGCATCAACCTTTGGTCTCGTCCATTGCAAAGGCCAACGAATAGACAAAAATCTCATCAAGCCCCTCTGCCTTCCATGTTTAGGACCCCCAACACTCCTTTTGGAAGCAACATGCCACTTCCACTCCCTGTAAGCAGCAGGACCAATAACCCTACCCCACTTCTGCTTCATGTGCCTCTCCCAAAGGTGATCGCTCACACACCTCTCCCTCAAGGAGCGGCAAACGGCAATCATTTGGCACAGTGCAGAGGGAGGTAGCCCCTCAAGAATGCAATCCAAGGCCAACTCAGGCAAGTCCAACACTGACATGTCATGGCTTTCCTCAACATTCTCTACTCTTGAAGTCAGGCTCTTCCTCACCAGAGACATTCCTGCAGGTATTTGACAAACAAATCCAAGCCAAAAGCGGTTTCTGAACAGCTTGGAGATTGTTCTCACAGACAACTCTTGAGAAAACAAAAGGGGAAGCAACCTCATCTCAGTTGCCCATGATGGGAGAGGTTTGAGAAGGAGGGACTTTAAAAACAAGAAGAAGGAGATGCAAGTGATGAAGTAAAGTAGCATTAGAATATCGAAAGTCTTTTACGGGTCAAAATTGAATTTGGCATATGTGATGAGAGAGAGAGAGGCTAGACTGTAGATAGAGTCAGTGGAGAAGCCAATTGCGGAAAGGCAATAGCTTATAAGAAGAAACCTCACTAGTTAACCAAAACTGAAGTTGGTAATCTTCAGAAACCTTTTAAAGATGGGTTTTATTTTGGTTCAAAGAACCCCACCAAAACCCCAATGGTGGGCCTTCTAACCCAAAGTTTCAACAAGATTCACAACCACGCACACCGACGAACCTTGGTGGAAATTGGCTTGACTTGAAAGCTTGAAGCACTGTTATACTATGTAGAGCAAAGAAAGAAAGAAAAAATTAAACAAGCCTATGAAACAGTTTTCTCCCTCTTATTGGCTTCTAACGGCAAAAAGAAGCACAGGCGTACATACAAAGTTAACAGCTGTCATTCAATGAAAGATTGAATCTATTGTAATGGGTCCTATGAAGGAGTTGAAGCCAGGAAGCTAAATAAGGTGGGGGCACCAAGATCTGTATCAAGGCTTTTGACACCTGGAAAATGGGATTGGCAAGACAAGAATGAAAGGAAAAAAAAAGGAACAAAGATGAAGATAAGTCTAGATGCAAAGACCCATATCTAAAGAATCTCTAGGGCAATTGAATAATCAATCCTGTTATGGGAATATTTTGTTCCTAGAACAGATCCGTGGTAGTTGCAATTGACGCAGTAATTGGTCCACACACACCCCAAGAAAATGGAAACGAAACAAGGCCACAGGACAACAATTCTCGGGGTGGTGTGCACATGAACAGAAGAGGATTGATTAAAAGGTACTGATGGTGGAGATGAATATTGAAGAAGGGAAGGGTAGTGTTGTGCGGTGGGTAGGTGGGTAGGTCCTCTCCTCCACCTCCTTGCCCCAACAAATTCTTCTTCACCTCACCTCACCACATACCAATTATGCTCTATATTCAAGGGATCCCAGCCTCGTACTTGTTTGTCTATGGGGCAATTTAGCAAACAGTTTACGGGTAAAAAAATGGATAAGACAATGAATGATTCATTTATGTTACAAAAAAAATAAAAAAGAACAATGGGCGGCTATGGTTAAATTAAAGTAACATATATTTGTGGATGTGAAGACACATTTCTACTTGTAGATTCTGTGATCCAATAGAAATCAATTACTCAATTTGTTTATGACGAAATTAATAAAGAAAAACAATGTTTTATTGATGAATTGGAATTAGTAGATATTATAGTGTTTTGAAAATCTCACCATTTGCAAGTGGGTGGGAAGGAAAAAGACAGCCGTCATTGGATAACGTAAGGAGCAGAGCAGTTGGTAGCTCTGACAGTAACACTACCCCTCCACGACCATTGCTCCCTGCAACCGTGTCTATTGCCATCAGTTTAATCAAAACATCACATTCATTCACGTTTCTTCTCAGATAACACCTTATTATGGACTTCTACAACTATGGTTTAATTATGTTTTTGTTTCTCAAAATTTGATGAATTTTTGTATTCTTTTATTAACAAGAGTTAAAGGCTTAATCATGATTTTTTAATCCTTAACTTCAGATAATTAGTTTTTTTAATCTTATAAAAAATTAGTACAAATTAGTCCTCCAAAAAAGTTATGTTTGCGCTTATCAAATTAATTACGGTTAGACGAGTTTTTCTGTAAGTTTGAAGGAAAAAATAACAAAAAAAAATAAAATTAATTTTTTTCATAAACTAAAATGAACTTATTCATAAATTTTTATATAGTTTACCTAAATATTTATAATTTTAAACTTGTAAATAAGCTTATTTTAGTTTATTGAAAAGCCAATTCCTTTTTCTTTCTATTTTTTTCTTTATAAATAAAAACCATATGGTTTCTTGTGGGAACATAACCTAACAAAGAGGAATCATAATTTTTTTTACCTCCTTATATATAAGATCTAGAAAATAACCTTAGATACGAGTGGTATATTTTAAATGATACCTGAATATTTTATTATTAAAATAAAAATGATATATAAATAGAAAATTTAGTTATTCAGGTTTCATTTTAAAAGAACCACCATCTCTCTAAAAGTTTCTGTTCCGGCCGGTTGACTTGGATCACTTTCGCGCGTATCTACGAACTGTGCTTCAAGAGCCCCTTCGCTTCTGTTCCAACGTTCTCCTTCCTCCGCCGTGAACACCTAAAACAGAGAGACAAATGGCGCCCTCGTAGCTGTTTGCACTCCGACGATCAAGTCAGCTATTGGGCAGGAAACACCAAACACTTCTCGTCGCAGAACACCGAAAGATCAATGTCCAGAGAAATGTGTAACTGAATCGTCTCAAATGAGTTAACTTGTACGTGAATGTGTGAAAACGTACCTTATTCTGTTTATCATAAAACCTTATATACCTTCCTGATATTACTGTCCACGTGTCAGCCTGAGACTTGCGTATTCTGTAGGCGCTCCTTAGCAACATCGTTCCTAGTCTTAGGGCCTTCTCAGTGTGTAAGATTGCCCTATCGAAGTGCAACTTGCGCGGGGGTGACTGCATGGGTGCCAACTCATGCGCCCATTCTCTGAGTACTCGCCCTAGGAGTACCCTGTCTTCCTCACGTGCCATGCATGCAGATCACCTTCTAGGACGTGACCTCCTCATGTGTCGTTTCTGTCCCAGTGGCTTTCCAGCGGTAGTGCGTACTACCGCATCCCTACACCTCATGCACAGATCCTTCGTGAGTCGGGTCTCTCCCTTCTGGTACTGGGGGTGTGGTTTGAGAACCACCTTTCTTTATCTTTTACTACTGTCTGGGATGCCGAGGCCCGAGGCCTCCACGCCCCTACCGTGACCCCTCATACTGTGCCGCCTCCTCCACGGTTATCCTTACCTGTGGGTATCAGGAGGGGACACTTCCCTAGCCTGCCAAAACATCCCAAACGCCTTTATCATGTTGAGGCCGGTCAACGCCTGAGGTCGGTCAACGTCCGAGGTTGTGGACCTTAAAGAAAAGTCCTTCCTGTCCTGTAGTACTTTCTAAAGGATTCCTCTCTCGGGATCCCACCATGTTGACTTTGGTCAACGCCCGAGGACCGTACGGTACACAAGCCCCCAGTCTTGAGCTAACGACTTGTTCAGCGAAAAGAATATGACTTCGCCCTACCGTTTTACGTGGCTTTCTGTGACAGGACAGGCACAGTGCGCTGAAGTGACGCCTTCTTGTTCATACTGTAATCCATAAACACGTGGCCCAATCGCGCGGCTGGGACTTAACGTCTCTTGCGCTTCTCAAGTTTACGTTAAGTCCTTTGGAATCGCACGTTTCAGGCACTGTTCCATCATTTGCGCTAGTTCTTGCACTCTTCATCTTCTTCCTCGAGTTCTCTCTGGTTCCTTCTTGCAAAAATCAAAACTTTCGCCGTTCATCCATAAAAGGTATGGTTTTTATGCACTGATTGATCTTTACTCTTGCTCTTATGTACATATAAACTGCCTGGGACTGTTTAAATTTCTGCATTTTAGGTTTCCTCTGGTTTTTTTTTCTATTCCTCTGTTTCTGGGTTTCTTCGAGTGGGTAGAGTTTTTCTGAGCTTTCTCGCTCCACACCGTAGTTTTCCCGTTGTTGAACCTTTGTTTCTTCCTTTCTTTGTTTTTCCTAGCTCCCTTTCATCATGGCGCGAACGAAAGTCACTACCAACCCTCCTTCTCCTAGCATCAACTATAAACCATTATACCCTTGGGCTTCTGATGAACTTCTCGCTGAGACTTCTTCCTTGACCTCCCTTGCTGACTAGAGGACTCACTTAGATAGTGAACCTGACTTTAAAGGCAGAGCGTTCGAGAGGGTACACGATGTCTATATCTCCGTTCGCCCTTGTATAGCTGGCGAACTGGTATGTGTTGATAACTGCTCCAACGACGGGGAGCCATTCTTCTTTTTCTACCAGACCGTTTTTAAACGCCTTAGGCGACGCCTCCCATTCACCAACTTCGAAAGGGAGCTTTTGACCGAAATAAACGTGGCTCCAGCTCAGTTGCACCCCAACAGCTGGGCCTTCATCAAGGCTTTCTCAATTCTTTGCAATTTTTTCAGCCATCCCCCTTCTGTAGACGTTTTCCTCCACTTCTTTGAAGCCAAAAGCCCTGGAAAAAGCCTTTGGGTAAGCTTCAGCGGCGTGACGGGAAGGGTCATACTTACCCTATTCCAGTCGTCGTATAAAGGATTCAAGAGGAAATTCTTCAGAGTTTACTGCTCTGAGCAGGATAAAACTACTCTGGATGGGTTCCCCTTGTATTGGGTGGGGAAACTTAATCTTAAGAAGGCCAAGACCTTGGACGAGCTCCCTTCGGCCGATCGTGAGGTGTGCCAAGTATGGGCAAGTCTCGGGGTGGTTTTAACACCGCCGAACTCATCAAATACGAGTACATCCCCGCCAATCTTGCCCACTACATTGGTACATAGACTTATTTCTGATTCCAATTGCCTCTGTTTTTACTTGCTTACACTTGTGCTAACTTTCTGTCTCTTCCTTGTTTGCTTAACTCTTATATCTTCTCTCTTTAGTACAGGCATGGTGCTGAACGAGGAGAAAATGGACAGGTTAGTTGCGGTGCTAGCCGCGCGTCAGGGCGCCACTACCGGTGCGGGCACCTCAGCACCCCCTCCCCCTCCTTCTCCACAAGCCTTACCTACACCTCCTCCCAATTCTCCACAAGCTACTTTCGCCCCCATTGTTGTTGTTCCTCTGGCGGCAATTAGGGCTTCCCCACCTCCAACCCCCTTAGAGGGAAACGACGGAGTGGTGGTCGTTGCCTCAGATGATGAGGAGGACATCGCTGATGGCCCTGTTTTCAAAAGATGCAAGGTCAACACGGTGGCCACCTCTCACTCTTCCTCTTCTGGACGCATAGGCTCACTTAAAGACAACCCTCCCAATGCCTCCTCTCCCCAAGGCTTTCATGCACTTGAGGGTGGGGCCGAGAGCGTACCTGAACTAGCTCTGGCCCCTGCCCCTGAGCTTCCCTTGGTCCTTCGGCAAATCTTGCAAGGCTACCAGCGAGGGCCCACTGGGAGCTTATCTGATGAGGCAGTGCAAGAAAAATGGGCTCTCTACCTTGGGGAGTTCCTTGCTCGTGCCAACTCCTCATCTCGTGAAGCTGAAAAGAAATCCCAAGAGCATCAGGCCCTTGCGGAAGAGCTAGCACTGGTGAAAGAGCAAATGGCGAAACAGGCCAAAAGCTTCTTTATCCGTGAGACAGCTCTGAACCAAGAGTTGGACGTTCTTCGGGAAGCTGAGCTGACGACCAACAAAAGATTGCATGATGAAGGCCAGAAATACACCACCTTGCTTAGCAAAGTGGTGCCACTGCGTGTTGAATTGGAGGAGCTCAAAGCGGAGAATGCAGTTAACAAAGAGAAAATGACCACATTGGAAGAACGCTCTGTCGACCCGGAGGTGCTCCTGGGTAAAGTGGAGGCTGAGCTCACCGAGAAAACTGAAGCCTTCGAGAAGGCTAAGGCTGAGCTCACCATCCAGGCTGAAGACTTTGAGAAGGCCAAGGCTGAACTTCTTGACGATGCCGCTGACGCCTTTGTCGTTGGATTTGAGGAGGCCCTTGCTCAGGTTGTTTGCAAACATCCTGAGATGGATGCTTCACTCTTCCTGACAGCGAACTGCGTCATTGATGGGCAGATCGTGCCAAGGCAATCTCGAAAGGACATTGCTTAGCCCTTTAAGTCTTATAACTGTTTTCTTGTGGAAACTTTCCAATGTAACTTGCACATTAATTTATATGCTTTGCTTATCTCTGCTTGCGTTTTTGGCTTGCCTCCTCTAACAAGACTTCTGATACTAACCCCATTCGTTATTCTGGGTAACTCGCCTTCTCGAACTATAGGTAGCACGCCTTGTCGTCTTTTAACTTTGCTTGTCACAACAATCTGCAATGAGACAAGTGTGCGCGGACCTTCAATTGTCCTTATCTATCTCTCTTTCTTGAGCATGGGAGCTCCTTCACTTGGAACTTACTCGTACTTTGTGGTCTCGAGGCGTTCAGCCTTAAGAGCGTTACTGGCCTCATCATCGCTCAAAGGCGAAGGAGGACTTATCTTGGCCGAAGCCTACTGTTTGTGCTGGATGCCCACACTCGAGGAGGCACCCCTCGCCGCTCCCTCTCGAGGTGTCTAAACACCAGGTCAATCGGTAGGCTTGGTGCCCACGCCTGGGGAGGAGGCGTCCCCTAGGGAGCTCCCACCCTCCTCGAGGTGTCTAAACACCAAGTCAACTGGTATACTTGGTGCCCCGCCTGGGGAGGGGGCGGCCCAAAGGGCGCCCCTACCTTCCCTCGGGGTGTCTAAACACCAGAGTAACCAGTTCAACCACCGATCAGACCTTACTATGTGCGCTTGATGCCCACGCCCGAGGAGAGGTGTTCCAAAAGCAGCGACGCTCGTCCTCAATATGTCTAAACATCAAGGCGATCAGCGCACTTGGTGCTCCCTGCCTCTCTCTCTCGAGGTGTCTAAACACCAAGACGATCGGGGCGCTTGATGCTCACGCCCTAAGAGGGGGTGTCCTGAAGGATATCACCGCTCCCACTTGGGGTGTACACACACCAAGGCGTCCGGTTTATCACTGATTTTAAACTTAACTTTCATACCTGATGCCCACGCTCGAAGGAGACGCCCCCCGCCGCCCGCCACTCCTACTGAGGTGTCTAAACACCAAAGCCACGGGTTCATTTCTTACTGAACCGTGCTATCCAGGCTTGGAGGCATCTTAAAGAAGATTGCCGCTCCCGCCCGAGGTGTCTAAACATCAAAGCAAGAGTGCCCCTCCCTGCATTGTAAAGAAAACTTGAGAGTTCATCTGCTCAAAATGTAAACTTTATTTGGTGACCTCATTAAAAAACCCCCGAAAGGGAAAAATAGTGTCCTCTTAAACTGTATACAATGTAGAGTTTTTAAGTAAAATAAAACTTGAGGTTTGCTGCGTTCCAAGTGCGAGGGATGGTGCCTCCCTCCAGGGTCTCAAGCCTGTACGTCCCGTTTCTCAGGGCCTCGATTACCTTAAAGGGACCAGTGCACTTGGGAGACAGTTTGTTCTCCAGCTCATACGGATGAGCCTTCCGCATTAGCAGATCAACAACTTGGAACTGCCGGGGCTTTATCTTGGAACTGTACTGGTGTTCCACTTTTCTCTTCAATGCCTCAGCCTTGATCCTCGCTTCCTCTCTAACCTCGTCCAAAAGATCCAGATTCACCTTCCTCTCTTCGTTGGACTCCTCGGCTACGAAACTTTGAAAATGTTGTGAGCTCTCGTGAATTTCTACCGGGATCATTGCGTCCGACCCATACACTAGGCTGAAGGGCGTCTCCTTAGTGGAGGACTATGACATGGTGTGGTAGGCCCACACTATCCTGGGAACCTCTTTCACCCAAGTCCCCTTAGCTTTCTCGAGCCTCCTCTTCAATCCTCTAAGCAAGATTCTGTTAGCGGACTCCATCTTCCCGTTCGTCTGGGGGTGCTCGACAGACGCGAACACCTGCTTTATGCCGACCTCTGTACAGAGCTTGCCCAACTGCTGGCTGGCAAACTGTGTGCCGTTGTCGGAGACAAGACGCCTTGGTACGCTAAAGCGACACACGATATTCTTGCACACAAAATTTTGCACCTTGTGAGCCGTGATCTGTGCTACCAGCTCGACTTCAATCCACTTCGTGAAGTATTCGATGACCACTATCAATACTTCATCTGCCTTATCGCCAACGAAAATGGCCCCAGAATGTCGATTCCCCACGTATGGAAGGGCCACGAACTATAGATGGACCTCAACTCTTCTGGTGGCGCCTTGTGCCAGTCGGCGTGCTGCTGGCACTGCTTGCACCACTGGGCGTACCTCACCCAATCTTCTCTTACTGTCGGCCAGTAATACTCTATGCGTATAACCTTCGACGCTAGAGACCTACCACCAACATGGCTCCCACAAATTCCCTCGTGGAGCTTAGTCATTATCCTCGTGCACTGATCCCAGCTCACACACGTTAAGATCGGGTGTGTGAACCCGTGCCTGAACAGTGCTCCATCCACAAGTTTGAACTGTTTGATCGAATCTTGAACTTCCTTCGGTGTATCGGAGCAAACCTTGAGGACTCTTGATGAACCTTTCAAGAATCTTGAAAAACCTTTACGAATTCTCACTACTCTCACTGAATCTTCAACCTCTTGCGGTGGGACAAATGTTTTAGATCAGGCCCCACGGTGGGTGCCAAATGTTCTGGCCGATTGACTTGGATCACCTTCACACGTATCTACGAACTGCGCTTCAAGAGCCCCTTCGCTTCTGTTCCAACGTTCTCCTTCCTCCATCGTGAACACCTGAAACAGAGAGACAAATAGCGCCGTCGCGGGCGTTTGCACTCCGACGATTAAGTCAGCTATTGGGCAGGAAACACCAAACACTTCTCGTCGCAGAACACCGTAAGATCAATGTCCAGATAAATGTGTAACTGAATCGTCTCAAATGAATTAACTTGTACGCGAATGTGTGAAAACGTACCTTATTTTGTTTATCATAAAACCTTATATACCTTCCTGATGTTCCTGTCCACGTGTCAGCCTGAGACTTGAGTATTCTGTGGGCGCTCCTTAGCAACATCTTTCCCAGTCTTAGGGCCTTCTCAGTGTGTAAGATTGCCCTATCAAAGTGCAACTCACGCGGGGTGACTGCATGGTTGCCAACTCATGCGCCCATTCTCTAAGTCACTCGCCCTGGGAGTACCCTGCCTTCCTCACGTGCCATGCATGCATATCACCTTCTGGGACGTGACCTCCTAATGGATCGTTTCTGTCCCAGTGTATTTCCAGCGGTGGTGCGTACTGCCGTGTCCGTACACCTCATGCACAAATCCTTCGTGAGTCGAGTCTCTTCCTTCTAGTACTGGGGGTGTGGTTTGAGAACCACCTTTCTTTTTCTTTTACTACTATTTGGGATGTCGAGGCCCGAGGCCCCCACGCCCCTACCATGCCCCCTCCTAGTGTGCCGCCTCCTCCACGGTTATCCTTACCTGTGGGTATCACGAGGGGACACTTCCATAGCCTGTCAAAACGTCCCAAACGCCTTTATCATGCTGAGGCCGGTCAACGCCCGAGGTTGTGGACCTTAAAGAAAACTCCTACCTGTCCTGCAGTACTTTCTAATGGATTCCTCTCTCGGGGTCCCACCATGTTGACTTTGGTCAACGCCTGAGGACCGTATGGTACAGTTTCCCTTTTCCTTTCTCTCCTTCTCTCCCTTCTCTCTAAGATTTTCATCTCCTCACTCATCAGTTTGATGATCAGAGTATGCCATTAAACTCCTGATAGTGAAGACTACAAGATTGCCCGATCACAATCTCTTATAGAGTAAGTTCAATTTTGTTCCTCTTTTTCCTTTTCTCTCCCTTCTCTCTAAGATTCTGACCTCCTCGCTTATCAGTTTGGCGATCAGAGTCTGCCATTGAACTCCTGGAAGTAAACCCTATAAGATTGCCCTATCAAAATCTCAGATAAAGTAAGTTCATTCTTGGCCCCTTTTTCTTTTGAGTTAATTTTGATCTTATTAGATTTATGCTTTGCATATGATTCTTTTAGCTTCAGGGTTAATTTTGTTAACAAAGGATCCTAATTATATAGTTAGATTTTTATCAGGATTCTGTGGTACAGGTTAATTACCTTTAGGCTTTTGATAGATTTGGAGCTCTTTGTGAGCATCAGCTAAAGTTCAGGTAAGGGAAGCTAGTTTTAAATTGCCAGTAGAACCCTAGGCTAGAAGATCTGGATGTGGGGGTGACGTGGTCACCAATTTCAAATTTTCTTGCAGGATCTCTTGTTTTTGTGTAGATTGGAAATTGTTTGAGACTGAAATGTAAAATTTAGATATAGTAGATGGTGTAGAATGTATATAAGTTTGGAATTGAATGAATTACTGAATGTATTTGAAAAAGGTTTGTGATGATTTTTCTTGACAATTTCAGAGCATATATTTTGATT
>Ga0123341_1000450_pt1 | contig 24842 bp, 12 predicted proteins | sample Turbeapinknodule_FD_89959 | JGI IMG/M metagenome (GOLD analysis project Ga0123341, IMG submission 89959) | Root nodule microbial communities of legume samples collected from Mexico - Turtle bean Mexico pink nodule | ecosystem: Host-associated > Plants > Roots > Nodule | place: Mexico: Nepantla...
ATCTAAAACTACTACTAGGGGAAAAAAGTACTTTATGCCTCCATATTTTTTATAATTACAAAAATTATATATATGTAAGTTTCTTTCCATTATGTTTCATGTTTATTTTCTACATTTCATTTTTTGTTTTGTTATATATATTTTTAATTATATTAGTATTCATTATTATAAAAAATTTCACTGTAACTTTAAAATACTATTAAAAAAAATAGGAAAAGATTTTTGTCGGTAGAATAATTCATTACATTATATTGTTGTAAGATTATACATTAATGGAGTCAAGTCAACTAACTTAACTATATTTCTAGTCTAATATATTACAAGATTAAACTAAAACTTCAGGGAAAAATCTCTCAAGTAGTTCCTTTTCTGCATTTATAAGCTTCTACCTCACAGGAAAGATACTCTGCAGATTTTGTTGACTTTTATAAACATGATCTGCTTCTATTGTACGAATTTAAATGAGTTTGAGTTTCTTTGACTAAAAAATAAGAAAATTAAAAATTCATAAATTATTATCTTAAAATTTTGTTGTTTGATAGTTTGTTAATAATGAATCTTCCCTTTTTCAATATATATTGACGCTAGCGCTTCTCGTGCCTCTTACTATGCAATGATGTGTTTGTAACCTTTAAAAGTTTGTTGACTTTGAGGTCAGCGCTTGAGGTTCTTCTGGTGCAAAGGTGTTGCTAAAATATTTTGCAGCAAGAAAAAAAATGGGCTTCTCTCTGTTACCAAAACCAACTCCTTGCATTTTGTTCTTGGTTCTGCTTTCTTCTACTTGCTTCACTTCAACAGGTTCACTCCTTTGCTATTGTTTTCTTTCTTCCTCGTCTATGTCTTGAAAATGTAATTGCTTCCTTGTTTTTTGAATAATGGGTTCTTCAGTTTTCGTTAAATGCATAACCTTTTTAATGGTGGTGGTCTTCTGTTATGCTGTATATGGACCTTGCGTCCTGTTGGATTTTGATGTGCATAGGTATGCCTGAGAAAGATGCTACATTTGAACTTGATAAAGAAAATGTGGAAACTTTTTACCATTTCTTAACTTCTGGCTGCTGATCTAGTTGATGTCAAGTATATTTAGTTAAAGTGTGTCGTTTAGCTTGATCTGATTCTATGAAGATCTAGATATGGAACAAAAAAATTATATAAAATTGTGTTATGACTATTTGGTAATTAGAATAGTTGCTTTGGCATTTGAGTCATCTGAGAAATAAAGTTATGATTTTTTTATTTTTTTTTGAAATATGTTTCTAAGTTGGAGATTGCACGAGATTTGTCCCCAAGAACTCCTGCAACTGGGAAAACTCCCCATGAGTGGGTGGTGATCACCAATAGAGATTTGTTTTGGCTGTAAATGGAATAATTCGTGTGTAAAGCTCCTCTCAGATTTTGGATCCAGTATATATAACTCGCAGTTCTTTGTCATTATTAGTATACGGATCATGAATCATTCTACAAGAAATAAATATGCAAAGATGAAGAACTATATCTTCACCCATAAAGAAAATGTGTGCTTGCTTCTTGCTTTCCTTTTTTATGACTACATAAGCAAGTAAATGATTGGAATATTTAGAGGTTCACCATTTATTTGCTTACTTTCTTTTCCTTTTAATCACTTTCCACTTGATGTTGGTTGTTTATCTTTCAGATGCTTATGATCCGCTTGACCCAAATGGGAATATCACAATCAAATGGGATGTTTTATCCTGGACCCCTGATGGATATGTAGTAAGTACATTCATCACCCATTAATATGAGAACATATGTTGTACATTATGCATGCTGTTGAAATGTCTTTTTTTGCTTTTCTTTCCACTGCTTGGTTGCATCTTTTGTAAATGATTTGTTTTGGCTTAGTTTTGTCGGGTTAGTTATTCAGAAATCTAAGAAAGAATTGAATGTACAGGCTGTTGTTACAATGAACAACTTCCAAAGATATCGTCACATTACATCACCTGGCTGGTCACTAGGATGGACATGGGCAAAAAGGGAGGTAATATGGAGTATGATGGGAGGGCAGACCACTGAACAAGGAGACTGCTCAAAATTTAAGGGAAATATTCCACATTCTTGTAAGAAAAATCCAACAGTTGTAGATTTGCTTCCTGGGACACCTTACAATCAACAAATTGCAAATTGTTGCAAAGGTGGGGTGCTCAGTTCATGGGTGCAGGATCCAAGCAGAGCAGCTGCATCTTTTCAAGTCAGTGTTGGTGATGCTGGAAACTCAAAGAGAACTGTCAAACTCCCAACAAACTTCACCTTGAAAACACCTGGACCAGGTTATACTTGTGGAAAAGCTAGGATTGTCAGACCCACTAAGTTCATTACTCCAGACAAAAGGAGAACGACCCAAGCACTGAGTAAGTTATAGAATTTTAATTACATTTTCACAGTTATCCACTCAATATGATATCTATTTTCATCCTGCCTCCGATCAGCCTCATATTCTGTTGTTGGCAACTAGTAGTTAAGGATCCAGAGTTAATTCTTATTCTCCCTATAAATGTGGGTTTGATTCTTCTTAAAACTCTTTAGTCTTCCTTAGTGAGCAAACTTCTCCTGGAAGATCTCCTTGCTCCAAAGGGCTAGTTGACTAATTGTGATTGAGTAAAACTGCTTGTGATTTAAGTTTGTGAAGTAGTCCTTTGGTTGGCCACTATTAACATGTCCGTGTTTGAAAACCCAATAAGTTGGTGTTAATTAAGGTCACTTGTTTTGTTAGCTTGTGGTTTTTATTAAAGATGTTTCAAGTGTTTCTCCTCCTAGGATTACTTACCACTTTTGTTTTCCAGTCTCATACTCTTCATTCATCAAAGTTTGTTGATACCAGCATCTAGGACACACGTAGCTAATTCTCTGCTTAAATTTAAAACCAATTGAAGTTTACAGTTGTTATGAAGAACTGTCAGCAAATTCCTACAATTTATTGAATCCTTAATTTCATTCTTATTCATTGCAGTGACATGGCAGGTGGTATGCACATATTCACAATTTCTAGCTCATAAAACTCCCACTTGCTGCCTCTCACTTTCATCTTTCCATAATAATACTATTGTGCCTTGCCCAACATGTTCATGTGGCTGCCAACGTAACTCATCTCAGTCAGGGAAATGTGTAAAGTAGGTTTACAATCTATCAATCTCCATCGTGAAGTATAGTGATTTCCTTGTTCATACTAAGTTGTAAAGTCATATTTTTCCTTTCTTTGTGTGGTTACAGTCCAGGTACACCACATTTGGCCTCATTTGTTTCTGGCTTTGGGGAGAACAATCTTTCACCTATGGTTCAATGTTCTAATCACATGTGTCCAATCCGAGTCCACTGGCATGTTAAGTTTAGCTCCGAGAAGTACTGGCATGTGAAGGTTATGATTACTAATTTTAATTACAGGATGAAATATTCTGACTGGAACTTGGCTATTCAACATCCAAACTTTGACCATCGGACTCAAGTATCCGGTTTCAACTACAAGCTAATAACTCCTTATGCTTCAATAAGTAAGTGTGTGATGTGATCCTAAATTGTATGTTTCAGAATTCTGGGGCTACAAATTTTCTTAAATGCTGTTAAATTTCTGTCTTAATTCTTGGTCATAATAAAATATCAAACTTTTCATCATATTTTGGTTTTAACAGATGATACAGCAGAGTTGTGGGGAATGAAGTCCCAGCATAATGATGTTCTCAACCTAGCTGGCCCGAATGGCAAGGTTCAAGGAGATATACTCTTCCGAAAGGATAAAGCATCTTTAAGTTTTGATAAGGGTTGGGCTTTCCCTAGAAGGATCTACTTCAATGGTGACATGTGTGTGATGCCACCACCCAGTGCTTATCCCTTTTAGATTATAATCAGATTGCAGTTTTCGATCTCAACAAGTGTCCTATACTGAAGACAATGAGCATGAGGATAAGGAAACTAAACAAGTTGTCAAAGAGTTTGCTGAAAATTTTTCTGCATTATTTCTTTTAAGACCATAGTCTTTGCTTTGTTGCTTTAAAAGCTCAATAAGGTTGGTATTCGGATATAATCATGTAAGCATTGTGAAGTGTTTTCGTAGTATTATTAGTAAAGGCTGAAAACAAAGTATCATACATGTGATGATTGCAAACATTAGTTTAAGATGAACAATAAGAAAAGGAGAAAGACAGAATGAATGTTTTAACTTGGATCCCCATACTTTTTTGTTAAAACATTTTTAGCTTCCACCATGCAACACAGGTAAATCATCAATCATGCACCATTCCAAGAAATGCAAACGATAAGAAGGAAGATAGCACAAGAGGAGGAAGTGATGGAATTATCACAATAATAGAAAAGATGGACAAGCAAAATGAAAAGATGTGGAGGAGTCACAAAGGATGCAGGAGCTCTAGGGAAAGTAAATAATAAATGCCTATGGTGAAGTTTCACGAGAAGAGTGTGGAGTGTTGGGGACCACAAAGGAATCGATCATTTCAAATTACTTCATAATATCTGTTCAGCTTTTTTTATACCTCTCAATTAGTTGATAATAAAGGATTCTGCAATCTACAGCAAATAGTTTCATAATATGCATTAGAAATACCTTCACTTTTTTGAAAAAAAAATTAAATGATTACAAGTTCCATGTTTTATTATGAGCAGCTTAAGGTCCAAGAAGATCTCACTAAAATACTTGAAGTTTATACCAAATTTATAGATTTGGAATTCATTACCAAATGTATACACTTGGCATGGGTCGTCAGCTGGTGTTATTGTTACGCCTATAGTTGAAGTTGTTGCCAAATTTATGCCTATAGAAGTGAGATTTGCTTACTCAAAATTCGTACATGAAGTTTATATACTCTGAGTGTTTAATTACTTGCATATAACTAGATTATGAAAACATGTCATATAAAAAGCACGAGTTTTATCCAATTAGCCAATTAGTTCTTCATAGGACAACAAATAGTACAAAGTTAGTATTGCGAGAGGAAATTAATGAAGATAGCATTTCTAAAATTGTTATAATAGAAAGGTGTGCGAGTTCAAAACCATTTTTCAGGTTTGACTTATAGGAGTGCATGATCAATTCATCCACTCTTTTAGTTTCTGGGTTCAAAATCCAAATTTAAAGGTTATGTATTGTTATGATCCAGATCCAATCACTTGACCGACTTATAAGGATAAGATATGGCAATTAAATTTATCTAATAAGTGAGTCTTGATGATATCATTAAGACATTTAAATCATTTTTAATAGAGGTGTAATTAGTAATAAATGTAATGAGACTGAAAACAATGTGAAAGAAAAAAAAAAGAGCAAATATTAAACTAAGATGAAGAATGACAAAAGAAGAAAGACAAAATAAATACTTTAGTTAAAGATCTCCATGTAACAGTCTCTAATCAAATTTTCAATAAACAATTTAGAAAGAAAATCAGAAGATTTCTGAACCAGGCTGGCTCCAAAGGCAACAATGTTGAAGCAGAGCTACTCCTTCCACAGGATTACGTAACTGTACTTTTAGTAAAATGTTCGAGCTTTTCCTCCAAAGATTTATTTGATAATTGTGTGAAGGCACCACCTACTCCTTTATCTGTTTTAGAGCATCATATTCAGTTTGCAGAGTTCGATCTCAAAAAGCGTGCTATATTGAAGGCAATGTGAAAACGAGGATAAGGAAAAGAAACATGTTGTTCAAGAGTTTTTTTGGAAACTTTTCTTCATAAATTTTTTCAAAGAGTAGGGGTGCGTACTAAGCGGGTATGAACGGGTTCAGATTTGAAATGGTTGTCCGATACCAATTCATTTTCACTTTCAATATTGGTTTGACTTTTTTGTGTCCTATATAATTGCCGTTACATCCTTTTTCTTAAATAAACTTTCAATATTTTTTCGTCAACATAAAAATAGTTTACATAAATAAGTCTCACTAATGTCTCCTAAATATTTAAGGAATTTAAATAGAAAATAAAGTGTTATAAAGATAATTTGAATAATTAACAACGAATAAAAACTTAAATAAGGATCAGATACAAGAACAGAAGGAATAGAAAACAAGCATAAAAGAAATAGCCTAAGTATGAAAAAGACAATCAGTTAAAATCCTTCTTTCGGTTTACTTTTGAGCTATGTAGTACACGACACGGATACGGACACAGAGATACGTATAATCTCTAAAATGTAGGATACGGGGACATGGATCTATATATTATATAATTTTGAATTATATAAATTGAAAATAAATATTTATGTGAAAAATATGTTCTAAATTCTTTTGAGAGCAATAAGATATTTTTCATGATTGGTTCAAAAGAATTTGTTCTTTATTTTTATAATCATAATAAAAATTTATACAATAAATTTGAGTTTTAGAAAATTATTGTATTTATACCTTTTAAAATTGTGTTAGAACTGTGCTAGAATTTTCAAAAATCCAACAAATATTTTTTTAATTGAACACTTCACCGATAAGTGTCATACGAGTGTCGACACCGATACGTGTATTCGACATAGATACATCATTTAAGAAAAGTGTCTGAGCCTCATACTTTTTGAGTGCTCTAATTAGAAGTGTTTTGATAGAAGAATATGTATAGTAGTTTTATTTTCGACAAAATAATTGAAAAATGAAAGCATGCAACAAAATAATTAAAAAAAAGGAAAAGCATGCGAGAGACTTTAGAAAAATAATAGCTGGCAATGACATTACAGTGTCAAACACAATATGACAAGTTGAGGACACACCAATTCTTACTTCCAGACCTTCCCGGGAGCTGTTTGTTCCTTTGTTTGGTCGGGTTTAGTTGTCTCGTGCTTACGAAAACGACAACAATAATGTTCACTATAATTATATATATCATTCTACTATCTTATCTTATTTTTGTGGGGCTTATCAACCTACAATTTACTAAATCAATGAATACAAAATTTTCAAAATTATGTTTCTCAAATCCAAGTTTATCTATTAAGAACTGAAGTTTTAAGTTTAGTTCAATTCCATAAAATTAATTTAAAATTGATTTTTAAGATGAAATTTACAACTACTCATATATAATTAATTTTCTTTAGTCAATTTGAATCTCCAACATTATCACTATTTCAAAACTTAAATATCTATTCAAATTAAGAAAAAATACAAAAAGAAAATCTTAAAAAAAAATGAAAAATTTCACAATAAAATAAAACAATATGTTTTATCCTATAAAATATATACCCTTAATCTAAATTTAAATTCTAGTTTTGTACTATCAAATGTCCCAAAAAAGAAAGAACCCCATTAACCAACTGTGTCGGTAAGCCATATATATATATATATATATAACACAACCCTAAACCCTAATGTACAGCATAACACAAAATGCCCCACCGACACAACAAGTTATTCTGATTCATGTACAAATAAGTTTGTCCAACCACAAAAAGCCACGTGTAATTGTACTTCATAGAAAATATTTCTTTATTTAGAAAATAAATATGAAGCAGAAGAAATTATGAAAGAGCTGACCCAATGGGAAGGGTTGCTTTCATGAATCTTCAGACTTAGTTGGTTTGATTATGATGGGGATTAAGCAATAGCTGTTTATATTATTAATTAATTTGCATTCGTCTACTTTTTTTTGTTCTATTGTGCAATTAAAAACCATGAGGAAAACCCATTGATATGGTAGGTGCAACTAAAGTTTATTTATTTTATTAGTTTTATATTTTAATCTTGACCACATTGCAAAAGTATATAAATTTAGGTTCGCAATAAAAAAAATACTAAATAGTAAAACGTGTTTTATAAAATCAAAATTGTTGTGTTTGGTGAAACACTTAAGCAATTATAGTTTATGAGGCAAGATACTCTGTTAAAATGGTGTATTCGTGTCGAACATACGTATCAGATAATGTATGACACTCGTAGAACACGTATTAGTGAAGTGTCAAATTCAAAAAATATTTGTTGAATTTCTGATAATTCTGGTACGATTATAACACAATTTTAAAATTGAAAAATACATTAATTTCCTAAAAACTAAAGAATTTATAATTATACATTTCCTTATAAAAATAAAGAACAAATCATTTTAAATCAGTCATAAAAAAACATCTTTCTGCTAAAAAAAACTAAAACATTTATGCACATAAATTTTTAATGTTAATTTATATAATTCATAATTATATAATATATAGATTCGTGTTTTTATATTTTATATTTTTAGAAATTATATGTATCTTCGTATCTGTGTTTGTGTCGTATGATTATCCGTGTGTATGCTATAGTCATGTAACTTTTGTATTAAATAATAATTTATATGATTAAATGTGAGAATATTTTGCATCGCTTATACATGCATTAAGCAAGTTTATTCAATTTGCCTTTTGGGTTTGGAGTACTTTGGGCTGGGAGTATGTATTAGCAACAAAGAAGAAAACAATTAATAAAGTGACAAATAATTTATCTTCTAGGTCAGAAAATAATGGCATATTTGTGTTGACTTCCTTTGTTTTTCTATGCTCGTAATTCTTAATATTATTCTTTTGTTGGAGTGTTTTTGTCTTTAATAAAGGGGTGTTTATGGATATATTAATTGAATATCAATCCCATTTTATTAAATGTTTTACATTATTTTAAAAAATAAATTTAGAAGGTTTTTAATTTTATTAAATAAACAAATTTGTAATATCTTTTATGATTGAGTTAAAATTTACTTTTTTTAATATGATATTAAAATGAATACATCCGTCACTCATTTATTATATATTTTTTAAAATATATTTTAAATATATGCAATTTCAACAAAGTATTTTTTAAAATTATTTTCAAAATAAAATTAATTTAGATTTGAAATAAAATATTTAACATAAAAATTTAAAATAATTGATTTAAGATTTTGAAGCTCAAAAATTTAACATAAAGAAAAATAATCGAAAAATTAAATTAAAATACCTACTAAATAATAGTAACATTCAGAATTATTAAACTTTGTCTTTATATTAAGAAAATGAATACTCAAATTTTAAATGTACGTATTAACCATGGTAAGTGTAGTATTGATTAAACCCTAAAAATGATGCACATTGATTAATAAAAGACAAATTCAATTAAAGCCGTTTCAATGTCATCCTACAAGTCAAACTAATTAAATGAAATCAAAATCTACAACAATTTTATGAAAAACACCTTAACATTGAGTAGGTTCTCTAAGTTTTTTCTAAGAGTAATTCACGTTTTTCAAGTAAAGTGTTAATGCAATAAGATTAATTTTCTGAAGAAACGCAACGTGAGAAAAAAAAAGTCAAAAAATGATAAATTTCCATGCCAATTTTTTTTTTCTCCACATGTCATACCATACCACATTATTATATGTTAGAGACTCTGTTATAATTCATTGCATTATATTTTTACCATTTGACTTCAAATAAATAATGCACATAATTTTTAATTAATGTCGTGCAAAAAATAATAATACACTATTCCTAACACGGTCTCTCACCAACAAAAAAAAACATTTAAAATTACATATTTGAGAGAAATCACTTATAAACCAAGACAAATAATTATTAAATATAAATCTTTAAAAAATGTAACTTTTAACAAATTTCTGTTAATAACAGACTATAAAAAAAGTATAGTTAACTTTTCTTTACATTGTAAATATAAAAACTTCTAAACGTAATTTTAAAAATTATTATTAGAAAAAAATCCTGTTATACACTATTGTACATTCTTAATTGACTTTTTTATTTTCTATATCTTAAATTGGATTGTTCTCATCATACACTAATCATATTCCTCTTTTACCATAACTTTTGCAGAGTATAGTATTAAGCTTCTTTCATAGTTGTCTTGTGGGGAAAATCAAAACCCATTTTGTTTCACCTAACAATCTTTAGTTTTTGTATAAGGTAAGAGTTTGTCATCACAAATTTGAAAGGAAAAACATTTTTTTATGTTCAAAAAGCAATAGTTGTAGTTTATTTGAGAACACCGTCAATAATGAGTTTAGGTACTTGCATAGTATTTTATTTTATAGATACCAATTTGCATATATACCTTTCTTAAACACTGATGATGAGCCAACTGGGACAAACTAGATAGTCAGTTTCTGGCGCTCATCTTTTCCACTCTCTCTCTTTCTTTTCTTCACTCTCTCTCTCTCTTCTTTTTTTTCTTTATTGCTGGTTTTCTCTGTCACAGATCTTGAATTGTTCAGGCAAGAACTCAGACCAGTTATCATCTTGTACCATCCAAAATGGGTTTCTCTCTGTTACCAAAAGCAACTCCTTGCATTTTGCTCTTGGTTCTGCTGTATTGCACTTGCTTCACTTCAACAGGTTCACCCCATTACTGTTTTCTTTCTCTTTTTTCCTTGTCTGTCTCTTGGGATTTTCTTTGTTTCTGTGACTTTGTTCACTCTTCATTAGATGCTTAAAGTTTTCAATTTTCTTGTGGTCTTCATTTTATGCTGCGTGGACCTTACGCCCTTTGGGTTCTTTAAATGAAGGCGTGTGAGTTATGAAAGATGCTTCCTTTGTTCTTTTGAATTTGATAAAGAAAGTGGGGTTTGTCCTATTGTGGAAAAGTTTGATCATTTATTAGCCTCTGGCGGCTAATCTTGTTGGTGCCAAATGTTTTATGTAGAAAATATGCTGTTTAGGTTGTTTTGTTACTATAAAGATTTACATTTTAAACTTGGAACTTAATGAAAATTGTGTTCTGACTATCTTTTAATTACAATTGATTTGGCATTTGAGTTTTCGTAGAGTCAAGTGAGAAGTAAGTCCATGGTTTGTCTTTCTTCTTCTTCTTTTTTTACCTATTGGCGTTTGTAAGAGTTTGAAGTTTGAAATTACTATTGCTCCCACGAGATTTCTGCCTAAGAACTTCTGTAATTGGGTATACTCTGCATGAGGACTTGAGTAGGCAGTCACCATGCTGATCAGTTTTGGTTGTAGATGGAATAAGTCATGTATAAAGGTCCTTGCATATTTTAGATCCCAGGTATCTTCCAGTTTAAATGATGGAATTGTGAATCATACATGCTAAAATATGTACTGATAAAAAAACTATAACTTCACCTGCCCCGTTGACTTAAACAATATAATTGCTTATTTACTTTCTTTCTTTCTTTTGGGTGACTACTTGAGAAATTATGGCAATTGTGTGTCTCATCATTTCTACTGTGTGCTTTGTAGTATACTATAGGGATATTCAGAGGTTCAACATTTACTTTGTTTTCTTTCCTTTCCTTTTAATTACTTTCCTCTTGCTGTTGGCTGTTTATCTTTCAGATGCTTATGATCCGCTTGACCCAAATGGGAATATCACAATCAAATGGGATATTATAACTTGGACCCCTGATGGATATGTAGTAAGTATACCCTTTTCCAATAGTAACCATTAATACGAGAAGCAAATGATGTTATACATTATGCATGGATTTGCTCCTTTTCTTTCCACTGGTCATCTTCTTGTGATGCATGTGCATGTTTATGTCAGCTGCATCTCATGTAATATATCAATTCTTGGATTATATAGAGTTCTGGATAAGAAATGATTTTATTTCAACTAGAACCTGACATGGTTTGAATTTCGTATCTCAATCATGAGCCTGTTACAATTATTTTCTAAGTTTGTGTTTATTTACTATTTAAGTTTTAATTAAAGGATAAGGTTGATAACTCAATTATACAGATGAGTTTATTTAGTTTAGTGATTATAGAAATTTAAAGTGACTTTAGCTCAATTTTGTTCTATTAGTTACATTAGATATCTAAGATTCCATTGAATGTACAGGCTGTTGTTACAATGAACAATTTCCAACAATATCGTCATATTGCTTCACCTGGCTGGAGACTAGGATGGACATGGGCAAAAAAGGAGGTAATATGGAGCATGATGGGAGGGCAGACCACTGAACAAGGAGATTGTTCAAAATTTAAGGCAGGTATTCCACATTGCTGTAAGAAAGATCCGACGGTTGTGGATTTGCTTCCTGGAACACCTTACAATTCAACAAATTGCAAATTGCTGCAAAGGTGGGGTGCTTGGTTCTTGGGTGCAGGATCCGACCAATGCAGTTTCATCATTTCAAGTTAGTGTTGGTAGAGCTGGAACCACAAACAAAACTGTCAAAGTCCCAAAAAACTTTACCTTGAGTGCACCAGGACCAGGTTATACTTGTGGTCCAGCCAAGATTGTGAAACCCACACAATTCATTCAAGCAGACAAAAGGAGAGTGACCCAAGCACTGAGTAAGTTATAGGACTTTTAATGTCATTTTCACAGTTGCCTTGCCAATATGATTATATATTTTTCTGCTGCCTCCTTCCAACCTCACTAGTTGTAGGTTTTGTTGGTAACAAAATCTGAGACTCGTGTTAATAATTCTCTTAAATTTAAGACTAATTGAAGCTTACAGTTATAAGAAACTATATTCTTAACATCACTCTTGTTTATTGCAGTGACATGGAATGTGACATGCCAATACTCACAATTTCTAGCTCAGAAAACTCCCTCTTGCTGTGTCTCACTTTCATCTTTCTACAATGATACTATTGTGCCGTGCCCAACATGTGCATGTGGCTGCCAGGGTAACTCATCTCTGTCAGGAAGCTGTGTGAAGTAAGTTTCCACCACTAAGTGATTTGTCATTTCCTTCTAGCCACTAAGTTGTACCTTCATATATTTCCTTTATCTCTGGTTACAGTTCACAAACGCCACATTTGGCATCGGTTGTTTCTGGCTCTGGGAAGAATAACTTGTCACCTTTGGTTCAATGTACTAGTCATATGTGTCCAGTCCGAATCCACTGGCATGTGAAGGTAAACTACAAGGAGTACTGGCGTGTAAAGGTTACTATTACTAATTTTAATTACAGGATGAACTATTCTGAGTGGAACATGGTTGTTCAACATCCAAACTTCGACAATTTGACTCAATTGTTCAGTTTCAACTACAAGTCATTGACCCCTTACGGTTCAATAAGTAAGTGTGGCAACTTGTTTGTTTTAAATTTCTGGAGTTAAGAATTTTCTTAAATGCTGTGAATTTTATTTCTTAATTCTTTGAAAGGAAGCATCAAACTTTTACTCCTTTTTTTTCATAAATTTGAAGGCAAGTACTGATTTTAAGTTCCCTTTTACAGATGACACAGCAATGCTATGGGGAGTTAAGTTCTATAATGATTTTCTGAGCCAAGCTGGCCCTAATGGCAATGTTCAATCCGAGCTACTCTTCCGAAAGGATAAAGCAACTTTTACTTTTGATAAGGGATGGGCTTTTCCTCGAAGGATCTATTTCAATGGTGACAACTGTGTCATGCCACCACCTGATGCTTATCCGTGGTTACCTAATGCTGGTTCTCGGCAAGAAGTTTCCTTGTTTGCCTTAGTGATAGCTTATTTGGTAGCCTTGGTATTTTATGCCCACGCATAAAGTTCCAATCTGTGGTACACTTAGGCTTGTAACAGAAAATTTTCAGTCAGACCAGTTTTGACTCATATTTGTGATGTCAGTAGTTTATCATTTGAAGCATGAGGGAGGAATGAGGATGACATCCAGTGGCAACTCAAGATTAGCTTCACGTGTCCTATGGTTTGTTACCGAGGGTTCAGCACATTGGTGGTAGAATTTGTTTTTGTTTTTGTGTTTGTTGTAATTCAGTGATGTATGTATCGTTATTATGATGTAACTGTAATTATAATAAATATACACACCAACATGTCACATGAATATAGACTTGAAGAATCATGTGAGTTTGAAATGATAGTGATCTTTTACTTACAGTTTCCTACACAATAAAAATGTTTTTTTGTATCATACTCAATGTGGTCTAAAGAGAACCTGAGTAAAAGGAAGAGGTATCCAATATCCATTACAGCATTGCCATAAAAGCATTTACATGATTCAAATAAAACCATTCCATGGAATTATATTTGCTATTCAGCACCCCATCACCGCCAATGAATCAGCTCACAAATTTATGAGTTTAGCTTGGTGTTTTCAAACAGTTCCTAAAGAATCTTCATACCTGATGTACGTTATGTGGGTGCTAGAAAACTTGGCTTCAAAATTTCACAGAAAACATCTCGCTTATGTGCTAGTTCACCAAAGAGCTAGCATAACAAGCATTGTTAAAATGAATACTGTGAAGTTCAATAGGTTCACGGGGGCAGAGTTAGGGAGGATCGGGTAGGTATCCGGCGGTGGAAGCATGCATTCTTCACCATTAAAGTAGACCTTGCGAGGAAATGCCCACCCCTGCTTGAGTGTGAACGTATCCTTATCTTTCTGAAGAAGAATTTCTGATTGAACATTCCCAGTTGGTCCAGCTTCCATCAAGAGATCGTTAAAGTATTTCATACCATAGAACATACCAGTGTCATCTGCATACAAAATGATAACACACATTAGCACTCATTCTTAAATGTTATGATTTGACTTAGAAAACACAAAAGATTTATTTGTTGCCACTCACTTATGGACTCGTAAGGAAGTATAGGCTTGTAATCAAAGCTGAAAACTTGGGTGACGTTGTTAAGATTTGGATGCTGAACAGCAAGAGTCCAGAGGGAGTAATTCATACGGTAGTTGAAATTTGTTACGGCAACCTTGACTCGCCAATAGTCCATATAGTTGAGCTTCACGTGCCAGTGTACCCTTATTGGGCACATATGATGAGTGCACTGTAGCAATGGTTCATTGTCTTTCTTTGGAGTGTGAATCCCCACCATGTTGATACGTTTGGAGTCACTCCTGCATACCATAACAACATGTAAGAGAATGATTCTAGTTATCAAGAGGTCATTGATTTTTTTGAAAATCAGACTTTACTTGATACAGTTCCTCTTGTTCTGGCATCCACAGGCACAAGAGGGACAAGGGGTGATGGTCTCATTGTAAAAGGATGACAAAGATACACAGCAACCTGGGTTCTTTCTTGCCAGAAATTGTGAGTATGTGCAGGTAACATTCCATGTCACTGTATGATATAAAACAAAAGAAACTAAGAGAATAGTTGAATGGAAACTGGACAGGAAATTGATGTCACAAAGTTAAGGAACCGACTTAGTGCTTGAGTCTTGCGGCGCTTGTCAGCTGTAAGGAAAACGGTGGAAGGGACAACCTTGGCAGGACCACAAGTGTAGCCTGGTCCTGGACCCAAGAGAGTGAAGTTCTTGGGAAGTTTAACTGTCTTGTTTGAAGTGCCAGCTAGCCCAATACTGACTTGGAAGGATGAAACTGCTGATGAAGGGTCTTGGCCCCATGCTGCCACCACTCCACCCTTACAACAGTTTGAGAATTGTTGATTGTAAGGTACACCGGGGAGCAAGTCTACAACTGTGGGAGTTTTCTTGCAGCAGTGAGGTACATTGCCTTTGAACTTAGAGCAGTCTCCTTGCTCTGTGGTTTGAGCTCCTACCATGGACCATATTACTTCCTTCTTTGCCCATGACCACGACAAGGTCCATCCCGGATTCATGATGTGCCGAAACATTTGGAAATTGCTCATTGTTACCACTGCCTGGTAAAAAATGCAATACACAGAAACAGGTCATTTCATCAAATGAAAAGTTACTTTTCAATTGGTGTTGAAGTGACGTGCTTTATGTTTGAATGTGTTTAGTATAAAGCAAGTTAGTAATAAACTCCATAAAAAAATTTATCCAGCGCAAAAACTACCTAAAGTTACTTCAGCTTAGATCAATGCTTGACTCTTGAGTCAATTCTTCAATATGAAATCAAACATATGAAAATTTTACTTAAAACCATATTAATTAGGAGTTCAAGGTGATTAAGGAAGATCCTTCGTGAAACCAATTACAGATTATTTTGAACAAATAACAATTCAGTTTGTATTACTTACTACATAGCCATCTGGTGTCCAAGACACAACATCCCATTTGATCGTTACATTTCCATTTGGATCCAAAGGATCATACGCAGCTACAATGAGAAACATCAAGAAATCAGTTGGACGTGTGTGAAATGTAAATGAAAGTGAAGCAAATTCAGCATAGAGGGTACTTGTTATCTCACCAGCATAAGAAAATAGCACAAGAACACATACAGCTGCTGATATGACAAGCCTCATTCCCTGATGTTATGAACTATGACAAGAGTGGTGGTGAGAGTTAGCAACTTTTTTTCAGTGGGATTGGAGTATCCTGAGCTGAATGGTATGGAATTGGATGTGTAGTATTGTAGAAAAAGAGCTCTGAAGGGAATTGTTTTGGGGTTCTAAGTGATGGCTCACCTAATGGTTGTTGGTTACCTTAACATTTATATTTCCATCGTTGTCTCAGCCTTGAGATTTCCTTTTGAACTTCCCATTTCTTAAAGCAACGGCCACTGACTAGAATAGGATACAAGAGTGAACATTACACGTCAACCGTTGTGTTTGAAGAGGCATTTGTTCTCTGATGGCTTAGGCTCACCATACCATCAACTTAGGCAGAAAAGTGCATAACACAATGTCATAATATTAGTAACACATGTTAATCAGAGATTAAATTGATGAATGCCCAATACTTTAAGAACTACTTATGTAATTTTATCAAGACCATTCAGAAAACAACATAATATTTCAACACCATATTGGTAATTTATTGAAAAAACATTATAGGTTTCTCCAAAATAAGCCTAAGGTGATGAAGGCTACATTTAACAAGTTTAGGCAATAACTACCCTCAAAAGGGTCATTTTCTTCATTTTTTTTTACCTTTTTTTAAAGTTTGATCTAGCCTAAACATTTTCATTTAGGCATTCAATGCATCCAAATGAATATGATAATAGTAACAGTGTGTATCTCTGGGAACTTCCCATTTCTTTGAACCTTTTTTTTAGCAAGAATGATAGGAAGACAAGGGTTGAACAAGTGAGGGATGAGATGAAAACGTGGTACTATGTTGTGTCCAAAACTTGATCATTGTATTAGGTAACATATGTCACTTCTGTAGACCTTGCCAACTAATTTTGTGAACTATTCTTTATGATGTTTCTTTTTACACCACGTTGAATCAGAGACATGAGTTTGATGCAAGCAAGCCAAGTAGGGACTAGGTAGTGAGTTCCTTTCTAGTCAAAAGGACACTCTAGCTGCTGCATGCATCTTCACAAAACCTTGATTGCTTCAATCCTAGAACAGCAAAATTTATCACTCAGATACTAATTTGTACTCTTTTGTCCCTAAAGAATTGTTCATGAAGTTTTTTATGTGCAAATTATCTGTTTTTTTGCCCCCGTATTAATACAAACTAATACGAGTCTTGCATTGAAAACCGACAGGGTCGTTAGCCGTGTTGCTCATATGCATGCAATTTATTATGAAAATTAGGAATGAATATAAAATTATAAGCAAATAAATATTATAAAATTCAGCACATGAATCAGTACGTTTCAATATGCTAGAGTTTGATGTGAATTTACTACATTAAAATTCAGATTAGGGAAAATTTACCCCACCTACAATTAAACCCTTAATCACTTTCGATATTAAAGAAAAAGAATTGTACAAGTGAATCTACTTGAGAGACTCTGATTTCCATTAAAAAAATTACATATATTTCTTAGGAACTTTATCGCCAAATAATTTCATTTGTTAATATAATGTAAATGCTAAAATGATTTTACATTAAATTCGCGGGTAATATTTTCTTTTTACATTTAAACTCATTTATTTTTAATTATAAATTAAATATACAATTTAGTAAATGAGATTTTAATTTTTTTTTTAATTAGAATTAGAAAGCGAGTTTAAACTGAATTCATAGATATGATATTTTATTCTTAATTGATGTGAAATCTCCAATTAATCCCTTCACATTAATGTATTAATATTTCATAGTCCAACAATGATTTTTTTTTTATCAGCAATAAATTAATAGAATAAAATGGAACATTTTAGGGGTGTCTCAGCCCTTATATATAAGATATTCCTAGTTTAAGTAATCAACAAAGCAAAGTAAGATTAAGTGACACACCACTTAACTCAAGAATCTTAAACTATTTAAACAGTCCCTACCCAAACAGAACTGGTTTTACAAAAACCAGCAAACCAAAAATTTGTTGGCTATTTAGCCACTAAAATTTTAACTAGTCCAACAATAGGAACTGTGGTTCAATAAATTTTACTAAAATAAACTCTAATATCATATTAAAAAATAAATTTAAACATAATTCATTCTCACAAAATTGATTTATAAAGTCAATTCTGTTTACACTTTCAAACATTCACTCTCATTTTCAAACATTTACTCTCATCTCTTCTTTGGTTGTTAAAGAAAGTTCATTTGTTGGCACTATATCCTCTAAATAGAGAGGTAGATGGTATATAGTTGTTCCTCATTTAGGTAGTATCACTTTGTTGCTCCTTCCATTGAATTTAGGAATTTGTTTAGTTGAATATTTTTTTCTCATTTATTTTGTATTTTTAATGAGGTTTATGTTTCAATTATTGCCTTTTTCCCTTAAAAGTACTTAGGCGAGTACCATTGATTTTAGTTAAGGTTACTCTTTTGAATTTTGTAATTCGCAATCCAATATTGTATTTGAAGTTATACATTCTAAAGCCTTATTTCTGAATCCAGAAGTTTATTTTAGATGGTATAATCCATAACTATTTTTAACTTACATATTAATGTTTTGGATTATATAATATTTTAGTTCCAAATTGCACAAGAGGTTTTCGAATTTTAAAATCTGGAATGAACTTTAAAAAATCCGATTTCAAATTTATGAGGTATAAAAAGATAATGAATTGAAAGAAAAAAATAATTGTAGTTTATGGATCGATAACGGGTTAGGCATTAACCAGCAGAGGCATTTGCTGAACATATTTAACTAAGCCCAATATCGTGCACCCTTTAAATATCTGCGGATTTCTTTTTGCACCTTATAATTTTCTTTTGCATCCCATTAATATGAAAATCTCCGCGATGCTAATCACCTTACAAACAGACTCAAGATGTAATTAGCATATTGTTATTTTATATTAAATTGCTTTTCAAGCCATATTAAGGCAAATGATAAAATAGCTTCTGAAATATAATCTTTATGTAGATTCATGTAGTGGTCCAAGGAACATCTACAAAAACTACAATTTCTGCCAACCAAATCGACAAAAGTTTCAAGAATTTACCAGATAGTAAGTACAAACATGGCCACCACAACTTCTCTAAAGCAATCATTTCCATGGCTAGCTGAATAATGGAGTTTAGTTGGGACAAAGAGTAATAACAAGATTTTAAAGAATTAGAAAGCTGTATCCACCCAATAAAACCAAATAACACAGATCTGCAGGTTCAGTAACAACTTTCAAATAAAAACCAGTATCTAGAAGCTTCCAAATCTATAATGTATGGGAATGTAATGTCCATGTTCTTATATTAGCCACACTATAAAATGTTTACAGTCACGTGCATTCTAATATGCTACTACCAAACCAAGAGACTATCATTTTGGTCATCATTTTCACTTCAGCATTTTCTTATCTACACATAATGAACTGATGAAATTTTGTATTAATGCGGGATTTTAACTGTTGATATGAATATAGCTTCAAATTTGACCTGTATAAATCTCTTTTCTTTTAGTTTGTGCTTGTAACATATACAAGAACAAAATCATGGTCGACCAGATATGAATTTCAAATTGAATGACATCTATTTTTGCAAATTGTGTCTAGGTTCAAGATTCCTGCAGTTCTTCTAACTAATTGTAAAGCCCTTATAGATTTCGATATTTTTCAGTTTCAAATTAGTATATGATGTTAGGACAATGTTCAAGTGACAGATAAAGTAGCAAAGACAAATCCAAAGCTCTGATCACATGGGTTAAAAATTGATCACTATGGATCTTTACTCAGTATTAAACAAGGTATACATCAATATGTGTCCTATCATTTCACATGTAACGAAATGCTGCCACCGATCTCTAACCATCAAACAATAATCAAAAGAAGACAACGCCCTATAACATGTGCTTATTATTTCTAAAAGCTCAAATCAAAAGTTACTATAGAGTTACAGCTAATAGTGCTGCAAATTTTAAGCCGACAATAACAGCTAAGTTGAAAATACATACTAGGAAACATAATACAGTATATAAATAATTTGAGTTGCAAGTTCTGTGGCTGTTATGCAGTTAACCAAAACTGATTCATGCTTTGCCATTGGCCTGTGATGCTCCAGCAGGGTTAAGCTCATCCCAAGCTTCAATCCAAGTGACCATGGCATCTGCCAACTTGTCAAAGTAAGGATCTATCTTGGAAAGCTTTTCCTTGACTTGCTTGGCAAGCACAATGTAGCACTTCTGAACAGTGGTAGCTTCTTTTGGCAGAACAAGGTTCTGGAAGAATGGGATAATGTCTTCTTGCCAGAATATGCCTTTGTACTCTTTCCTCAGGTTTACAAATGGGTTGCTGGCCTTGCTGTGATAGATATATGGCAAACCAGTCTTGATTCCCAATCCCAAGTGATCACAGATTACCTAAACAATCATTCGTTCAAATATCTCAGTTTTTTTCATGCAATGATATTCAGATAAATACAACAATCAATTGATTGCAAAGATTTGGTTCAATCATTTGCAAAGATTTGGTACCTTGCAGCACCAGCCAGCCCACATGTCATCGTAGCGTCCAATAGGCTGACCATCACCCATGAGACCAAAGTACATTGCTGGTCCTATGAGATCGCGATCAAAGGCCAAGTTCATTCCACACATGGGAAACAAAGTGCCCTTTGGTATGGTCAAAATAGCATCCACATACCTGATAAGAATCACAATATTCACGATCAAACTCACTTGCAAGTTAGTATTTTTTAATTTTTTTACGAGGGTAGAAGTAGTACCTAGTGTTCCTCTCAAGAGGCTTCACAAGCTGAGTAGGAGCATCGTAGTCTGGGATGTTGAGCCAAAGACCATGAGAAACTGCAGTTGGCACACCTTCACGGAGACTGAAGGGGTAACCGCGAACAAAATCTGCACCTTCTCGATAAGGTTCGTAGAGAGTGTTGAAAAAGTAAGGTGTGGATGGGCAGAGAATGTTTTTTATATGCTGCTCAAGTGCATTAATCTTTTCTCCAGATGGATTGTTGGCAACCTAAGTCACAGCAAAAGATGATAAATCCTAAAATTTCAAATCACGAGTTGATAGAAATATTCCTTGATGAAACCCAAAAACTTAACAAAACATATAAATATATCAAACAAATGTCAACGTTAACACATATAGCTGGAGGGCATCTCAAGATTCCATCAGTTGGACATGATTAAATCTATATCATGTTATTATAAAACAAATGCAGACACTAAAGCTAGCCATAATTTCAAATTTCACTCCAACACTGGTTAAGGAGAGCGAAACGGATGACAAACCACGTTTACATCGTGGACCAACATCAATGCTTTACAGTAAAACAATAACACATCCTTAATTTAGGATGCTCTTACAATGACAATTCAAATCCCATCTCATCACATTACCAAAGTCTAAGCCTTTCCATTGGACCCAACTCCATGGATTCAAAAATCACACTAGTTACATTGTAACAAGCAGGCATTCTGTTTCAAACAGATCATAAAGCCAGAAGGAATATCCGATCCATGCAATGGCCGGAAATAGCAGAAGCAGTACCATCAGTTACATTTGCAAACAACAACAATAATAACCAACATAATAACAAGATCCAAATTTTACACCACTAAGGAAGAGATCAACCTTGCAAAGCAAACCATGTTAAGATCTAACCAAAACCAAAGTCAGAATGCAAAAGCCAAAGAAATTCCAACAAATGGGTGATGAGATTGAGAGAGAAAAAACTCACAAAGCAGTCATCATCAATGGTGTAGATGTACTTCTTCTTGGACACCATGTAGCCAAAGCAACGGCATGCAGAGTCCTTGAATGAGATGCAACTGGCCTTGGGACCCAGAATCCTATTGATGTCATTGCGGTTGTAGAGCTCATAGTCAAAGCCTTCAGGGACCTTAATGGTCTTTGAAGGGTCACCATCTTGCACAATTATGAGATGGTAAGGCTGAAAGAATGGCCTCCACATCTCCAAGAAATCGAGGTTCCTGATGGTGGGGATCACGATGTCGAGCTCATCTTTCAAAGGGGGTGTTGGTGCTGCCATGGCACTGAATTGGAAACCGAACACAAGGTGGTGTGAGTTTTACACAGACACAGTGTTGTGTGTGTTTGTTTGAAGATGCAGGGGAGAAGAGGGAGTTTGTAGAGGACTATGATATAGACGAGTGGCACGTGCGAGTCCGCTGTTTTCGGCACGAGTTGGGGAGCTTGCACTGACACGTGTCTGATGTTTAAGGTTAGAGGACTCCTTCAACTTCAAACGTTGTTGATGTGTATTTGCCTTACATTCATAACTAAATCTAGAATTTTATTCACATTTACATTCTGAAGTTCAGAATAATCCTAATCAAGAAATAAATTCAAAAGGTTTAATTTTTTTATTATCTGAATCTCTGATTTTGTTAATGATGTTTTATTGTTTTTTTTTTCTCGAGTATGTTGAAGACAATATCTGATTACGTCAATTATATTTGACCAATAACGCAAATTATTTGTGTGAAACTGAAATATATTCTTACCAAGAACAAACTAATTTTTAAAAAAAGTAAATTGGATTACACGATTCTCCAATTATTAACTATTTTTATTTATTTATGAGATGCATGAATTGCTTTGTGTTTTTTTGTGGAATTCTTCTATGAAGAAAAGTCACCCAAATCCAACACTCATATTTGGCTCTTTCTTTCAGTGACTCAAATAGATATTTCTGGTCATTTTGACGAGGTTGACGTGTCTTTTCTCAAATCAAATGTTAAAAGTAACGTTATTTTTCATAGTTCCTAAGATAAGGGGAAAAGAAAAATGAATGCCTTTTACTGGAACAAAAAATGTCCTTTTCTAACAGAAAAATCTTATGGTGATGGCTTGGTCAAATTGGTAGTTACAAAAAGACCCAAACTTTGGATACTTTTGAAAGTGATTTGTCTCAAACTCTATCAACTTTGTTTTCATTTTCTCTTTTTTTCTTTTCCATTCAATCTGCACTATAATGGTCAAAATTGTTTGTGAAGATTTTGCCAACCCTAATCTCACGTGGCTAAGACTATTCTCAACTCTTGAATTATTCTCTTTTTTTTCTTCATAATTGAAAACAAAATATAAGTAGTTTTATTCAAATCCAAGCCAAAAAAATCTAAAAGGAATCAACATGACTTACATTGTTTTCCACTGTATCTCTCTTATTAAAAAGAGTAATTTTTATTTTGAAATTATCGATCTTTTTGTTCAAAATAATTTTATTTCAAACCATGTTTAATTGTTATATATAACGGATTCAAAAATCATCTTAGTTAACTTATAAAACTTTTATAAGAGAAGAATGTCACCAAATTTGATTATTTTTATATAATTTTATTTCGTTACTTAAATTTCAAACCATTGTCATATTTTAGCTCTAAAGTATTATAAAAAGCAAACAAAATCATTTACTATATAACTTATCAAGTTTAGATACATTGTTGACCATCTATATAAATGATTATTTGCCTTAACAAACTTCACAATTTTATGTTCCTTTATCAGTTTTATATACGAGGAACATGTGAAGCTCAATATAAAATTTTGAACCAGTTGATTAACGCGTTGAATGGTTGTAATAAATTAACTTTGTAAGATATAATATTTTTCTTCTTCTTCTTTATAGCATAACTTGTGGGTTCAATTTTGGTGTGGGATTTTTGATGCGGAAAATTGGAATGCGTGTGCATGAAAATAGGAAGTTTTTGCTTCCAAAATGAAAAAGAAAGGAAGTTTCTTTGTGATGCAAGAAATATATTTGCATTGATTGATATCAAAATGTTGCCATTTATTAATTTCTCACAATATAGTAAAAACAGTATTTCAATTAGTTTTAGATATATTCATATTTTGTACTAATTTGTGTTTCATTGTTATTGATATTTTCCTTTCTTTGCTTGACTTGACATGGCTAGGTTAACATCATATTAGGCACAATTGGTGGAAAATGCATCTGTTTGGACGTGATGAATGGGGCAAAGCACATTGATGATCCATTTACTGGGTTAGGCAATTTTTAAGTCTAAATGGTATCATGATTAGGTCACTCACCAACCATTTCAATTTTTTTGGTCAATGGCTTGCCATTTACTTACCAACTTATCTCTTTTGGGGTCAAGAATTTAAGTTGAGTGAGAAACATAGGGTCAAGCCTCAAATTCCACAACAACACACTTAAAGAAGAGTGATTAAGAAAATATATCATTTGAAAATATCTTACAATACTATAATCTAAAATATTTAAAAAAAAATTATTTTGAATTGTAAAATTTAGATGGTATTTCTAGAAATATCTTTTAAATTTTATAATCTAAAATGTAACTTTTTTTTATAAAAAAAAAATATTCTGAATTATAAAATCCAAAAGATAAATACCTTTCAGATTTTGTAATTTAAAATATTTTTTTTAAGAAACATATTTTACTAATATAAAGTAAGTTTGGTAATTTAAGAAATATGAAAGTACCAAAAGAAACTATGGAGGTGTAGGAAGAAAAATACATTCAAGTGGAAGAGTAAAATGAAATAGCCCAATATCCAAAAGGCTTAAAAAAAATAGCAGGGAGTAATTTCTTCCTTCTATAGCTCCTACTTTCAAAAGTACCAAAATTACCTTTTTAACACTGATTTATTTTTGGTTAGTTTTCCATAGACTTTTTTTTTTTATAATTTCAGAACCTTGAATCCGAATACTTCTTCGATTATAGAATCTAAAAATTAAAAATTGTGAATTTTTTATTCTAGAATACAAATTCGGAAATATAATG
>Ga0123341_1000452_pt1 | contig 24837 bp, 24 predicted proteins | sample Turbeapinknodule_FD_89959 | JGI IMG/M metagenome (GOLD analysis project Ga0123341, IMG submission 89959) | Root nodule microbial communities of legume samples collected from Mexico - Turtle bean Mexico pink nodule | ecosystem: Host-associated > Plants > Roots > Nodule | place: Mexico: Nepantla...
CCTCGCTCGAGCGGATCCATTCGCCGTCCTCCTCGCGCACGCGGTTGATCGGCGTGCGCGGGCGATCCTCGATATGGTGGGAACCGGCGCCCTTTGCCCCCGCCTGCTCGCCGCGCCGGCGCGCGGTCTGCTCATTCTTGGCGGCTTTCGCCGCAGCCTTTTCGCCGAGCGGCCTGGCGCCCGGCGCCATCCAGACATTGGCGCTGCGGCGCTGGCCGAGCGGCTGGGGACGTTTGGGCTTTTCGTCGTCGAAGCGGCCGCCATCGCGGCGGTCGTCATCTCTACGCCCGCCACCGCGGCGATCGTCGCGCTTGGTGTCGAGACGGCTTAGCGCCCGTTCGCGCTTATCCTCGTCGCGGCGCGGACGCTGTTCGCGCTTTTCCGGCACTGCGCTTTCAGCCTCTTCCTCGGCGGCAACGGCTGGCGCATTGTAGATCGGCGCGTCGAAATTCGCCTTGGCTTCCTCGATCAGGCGCGGGCCGAGCTGGTCACGCAAGGTGCGGCCGCGCACCTCGATGACATGGCCTTCCGGCAGGTCGCCGAGCTGGAACGGGCCATAGGAAATGCGGATCAGGCGGTTGACGTCGAGACCGAGCGCGCCCATCACGTTCTTGATTTCGCGGTTCTTGCCTTCGCGAAGACCCATGGTGATCCAGACGTTCGAGCCTTGCGTGCGGTCGAGCGTCGCCTCGATCGAACCGTAGAGCACACCGTCGACGGCGATGCCGTCCTTCAGTCTATCGAGTGCATCCTGATCGATCTCGCCATGGGCGCGGACACGGTAGCGTCGCAGCCAGCCGGTCGCCGGCAGCTCGAGCGCGCGGGCAAGGCCGCCGTCATTGGTGAGCAGCAGCAGGCCTTCGGTATTGATGTCGAGGCGGCCGATCGACATGACGCGCGGCAGTTCTTCCGGCAAGTTGTCGAAGACAGTCGCGCGGCCTTCGGGATCGGCATTGGTGGTCACCAAGCCGGCCGGCTTATGATAGAGCCACAGTCTGGTGCGCTCGATGCCGCGGATCGGCACGCCGTCGACCTCGATGCGGTCGGCAAGCGTGACATTGACTACGGGCGTGTCGAGAACCGCGCCGTTCAGCGTCACCCGGCCTTCCATGATCATGCGTTCGATGTCGCGGCGGGAGGCAACGCCGGCGCGCGCCATCACCTTGGAAATACGTTCGGCCTTCGCGTCGCCATCGCTCTCGGCGGCGATTGCAGCCTTTGCCGGCTTGTCACCGCGCGGCTTGCCGCCGGTCTTCGGCTCGGTGTCCCGTGAAAACGGCTTTGCGCCCGGGCGTTTTGGCTTGTCTTTAGGTGTCATTTGTTGTTTGCCTGCCTTTTGGGCCTGTCTATCAGGTCACGCATCTGCGGTTAAGTGGAAATTCTTGCGATCGTGAAGACAAATCGTTTCATGGAGATGGCGCTTGTAGAGGCGCGTGCCGCCGGAGACCGCGGCGAGGTGCCGATCGGCGCCGTCGTCGTCATCGACGATATCGCCGTTTCACGCGCGGGAAACCGCACACGCGAGCTCAAGGACGTCACCGCGCACGCCGAAATCGCCGCGATCCGGCTTGCCTGCGACGCGCTCGGACAGGAGCGCCTTGTCGGCGCCGATCTCTACGTGACGCTCGAACCCTGCACCATGTGCGCGGCAGCCATCTCCTTTGCGCGTATCCGCAGGCTCTATTACGGCGCCGAGGACCCGAAGGGCGGCGGCGTCGACAATGGCGTGCGATTCTATGCGCAGGCGACCTGCCACCACGCTCCGGAGGTCTACTCCGGCTTCAACGAGGTCCAGTCGGCCGAGATCTTGCGGACATTCTTTTCGCAAAAGCGAGAGGCGCCGTAATGCGTGGCGTCCCTGCATACCGTTACGCGTGCCAATCTTAAGATATCTCGGTGCGGGGAGATTGTCGGCACCAGCCCCTCATCCGGCTGCCGCCACCTTCTCCCCGTAAACGGGGCGAAGGGGATAAGGCGCAGCCTTCTCCGTCCCTCGCTCGAAGCTCTCGCGTGGCACGTCCCCTCGCCCCGTTTACGGGGAGAGGGTTAGGGTGAGGGGCAGCCTTCAATGCGCAGGGGCAAGCTGCTATTGCAGGAAGTTCCACCACTGCTTGCCGGTGTTGGCGACTGCGGCATCTTTCTTGCGCTTCTTCGCCTTCTTGAGCTCGGGTTCGCCGAGATCGTCGAGCTTGGCCGGATCGTCGACGGTGCGGTAGCCGGGCGGCGGATCGGATATATAGCGGCGCTGATCGATATAGGAGCCCTTCTGCAGGGCGCGGGCTTCACGATAGGCCTTGGTCTGGGCTTCCGTCGTGCGCCGGCCGCCTTCGATGGCGGAGCTGGCGAGTGGGGAGCGGTAATTCGGATTGTCCGAGTTCGCATCGGCTTCCCCGACGAGGCGGGCGCGAGTTTCCTCCGGCGATTCAATCCATTGCGGATTGTCCTTGTTGGCGACCGTCGGCTGCGGCGCAACGAGGGTCTCCTTCTGCGCCTGGGCCGGCAGCACCAGCGTCGGGCGCGGCGTGTATTTGACGCCCTTGTTCTTCGGATCCGGCCCGGTCAACGACACGGACTGGCCGAGATCGTCGGTCAATTGCTCCATGGCGGTCTTGTCGGTGCCGTAGGTCGGGCTGCTGGCGCAGCTGGAGACCAGGGAGCATCCCGCCATGACAACAGACAGGCAGGCGCCCATACGGAACCAATGCGTTGCGAACATGAAAACCCTTCCAGCCACCGGTGCAATCGTTGCCCAACCGGACAACCGTCCCCCTGACGCAAAAATCCGGCCATTTTCAGGCAGCTTTTACCGGATGAACCGCGAAAACGCAATTCACCCGGTAAATATCTTCAGGCGCCGATGCCGAGTTCGCGCAATGCGGCAGCATCACGCTTGGAAACATCGGGATAGTCCGGATCGGCGCCGACGTCGGTGGTGATGCGCCAGGATCGGGCGCATTTCACGCCTTCGGCCAGCTTCGGAACGACGGCGACATCAGCCACTTCTGCCAGGCGGAACGCTTCAGCCGGGCCGGCGTCCGCCTTAATCGTGATATCAGAGGTGATGCAGACTTCGGTGAAGTCCTGGCCTTCCAGCGCCTTCACGAGTTCCGGGTCGGCGATGTGGACGACGGGAGCGGCCTCCAGCGAGGAGCCGATACGCTTATCCCTGCGCTCGATTTCCAGAGCGCCCGTGACAACCGAGCGGACGGCGCGGATCTTCTTCCATTTTTCGGCCAGGGCATCGTTGCGCCATTCCTTGGCAACAGGGGCAAACTGCTCCAGATGCACCGAAACGGCGGCCGGGTTGCGCGACAGCCAGGCCTCCTCAGTGGTGAAGGGCAGCATCGGCGCAAGCCAGGTCACCATGCAATCGAAGATCTGGCGGATGACGTGCAGGCTGGCGCGCCGGCGCAGGCTCGAGGGCGCGTCGCAATAGAGCGCATCCTTGCGGACATCGAAATAGAAGGCCGAAAGCTCGACATTGGCAAAATCGATCAATGCGCGGGCGATCTTCTTGAAGTCGAAGCTGTCGTAATTCTCGCGCACCAGGTCGTCGAGCTCGGCCAGCCGGTGCAGCATCAGCTGCTCCAGCTCCGGCAGATCGGCAAGAGCGATCTCCTCGCCCTTGTCGTGGGCGAGCGTGCCGAGCATCCAGCGGATGGTGTTGCGCAGCTTGCGATAGGCGTCGACATTGGTCTGGATGATCGTCTTGCCGACGCGCAGGTCGTCGGCATAATCCGAGGTCATCACCCAGAGGCGCAGGATATCGGCGCCGGCATCCTTCATCACTTCCTGTGGTGCGGTGACGTTGCCCTTCGACTTCGACATCTTCTCGCCCTTCTCGTCCATGGTGAAACCATGGGTGAGGACGGCGTTGTAAGGCGCACGGCCGCGGGTGGCAGCCGATTCCAGCAGCGAGGAATGGAACCAGCCGCGGTGCTGGTCGGACCCTTCGAGATAAAGATCGGCCGGCCACTTCAGGTCGGGGCGGTCTTCGAGCGTGAAGGTGTGCGTCGAGCCCGAGTCGAACCAGACGTCGAGGATATCCATGACCTGCGTCCAGCGGGAGTGGTCGTGGTCATTGCCGAGGAAACGCTCCTTGGCGCCTTCGGCAAACCAGGCGTCGGCGCCCTCATGTTCGAAGGCTTCGAGAATGCGGGCATTGACGGCGTCATCGACCAGGACCTCGCCCTCATCGTCGGCAAAGACGGCGATCGGCACGCCCCATGCCCTTTGACGGGAAAGAACCCAGTCCGGGCGGCCCTCGATCATGGCGCGCAACCGGTTCTGGCCGGCGGCGGGCACGAAGCGGGTGTCGTCGATCGCTCCCAGCGCGCGCGAACGCAGCGTCGTGCCGTCGGCAAGGGTCTTGTCCATATAGACGAACCATTGCGGCGTGTTGCGGAAGATGACCGGCTTCTTCGAGCGCCAGGAGTGCGGATACTGATGCTTCAGCCGGCCGCGGGCAAAGAGCGCGCCGCGGGCGATCAGCTCCTTGATGACGCGGTCGTTGGCATCGCCCTTCTTGCCGTTGTCGTCGATGACGCGGGCGCCTTCGAAGCCGGGGGCGTCGGATGTATAGAAGCCACCGTCATCGACCGGGAACGGGATCTTGGTCTCGATGCCGCGCGCCTCCAGCGTGCGGACGGCCGACATCCAGGCATCGAAGTCTTCGCGACCGTGGCTCGGAGCGGTATGCACGAAGCCGGTGCCGGCGTCATCGGTGACGTGGTCGCCATCGAGCAGCGGTACAGTGAATTCATAGCCGCCGTCGAGACCCTTGAACGGATGGGCGCAGGTCACCGCCGCGAAGTCCGCCGCAGAAACATCGCTCAAACGCTTGTATTGCAGCTTGGCCTTGGCGAAGGATTCGTCGGCGAGCTTATCGGCAAAGATCAGCCTTTCGCCGGGACGCGGACCAAAATCATTCTCGGCCGCCGTCACCTCGTAAAGGCCGTAGGAGACACGTGCAGAGAAGGAGACCGCGCGGTTGCCGGGGATCGTCCAGGGCGTGGTCGTCCAGATCACCACGAAGGCGTCCTTGAGCGCGGATGGACCTTCGACGACTGGGAATTTCACCCAGATCGTATCGCTCTCATAGTCCTGGTACTCGACCTCGGCTTCGGCCAGCGCCGTACGTTCGACGACCGACCACATGATCGGCTTGGAGCCGCGATAAAGCTGGCCGCTGGCGGCGATCTTCAGGAGTTCGCCGGCAATGCGCGATTCCGCATGGAAATTCATCGTCGTATAGGGATTGTCGAAGTCGCCCTCGATGCCGAGACGCTTGAACTCTTCGGCCTGAACCTTGATCCAGCCGGCGGCGAATTCACGGCATTCTCTGCGGAACTCGTTGACCGGAACCTCGTCCTTGTTCCTGCCCTTCTCGCGATACTTCTCCTCGATCTTCCATTCGATCGGAAGTCCGTGGCAATCCCAGCCGGGCACGTAATTGGCGTCGTAACCGCGCATCTGGAACGAGCGGTTGATGACGTCCTTGAGGATCTTGTTCAGCGCATGGCCGATATGGATGTTGCCGTTGGCATAGGGCGGGCCGTCGTGAAGCACGAACTTTTCGCGGCCGGCGGCCGAAGCGCGCAATTTTTTGTAGAGACCCATTTCCTGCCAGCGCTTGACGAGCTCCGGCTCCTTCTGCGGCAGGCCGGCGCGCATCGGGAAATCGGTTTCGGGCAAATAGAGGGTCTTCGAATAATCGATCTTTTCGGCTGTGTCGGTCATATCGGGACAATCGTTTCTGGCGGCCCGGAAAGGGGCGCTGCGGGCGTGAAAAAGCTGGTGACGGAAGCGCTCATGTGAGAGCGCCAAAAACCCGGACCTCCCGGCCGCTTAGCGCGCGCGGAAGGCCGGGCCGATAATTCGCATCGTGATCGCCAGCCGAAATTTCGTCATAGCGCCGGTTCATAGGCGTTTTTGCTGGGAAAAGGAAGAGAAGAATTCGCCGCAAGCGATCCCTCGGCGCGAGCGAAATTTTCGATTGCGTCCGAAAAATTCGGGACCGACGCGACCTCAGGAAAAACAAAGCTTCCGATCGAGTTCGCCGAGCGGCTTGACACCAGCCAGCAGCGCCTTCGCCTCTTCCTCGTCGCGCTTGATCTGGGCGACCAGCGGATCGAGGCCATCGAATTTCAGTTCGGGTCTAAGATAGCCGAAGAAGGAGACGGCGCAGCGCTGGCCGTAGAGATCGCCGCTGAAATCGAAAAGATAGGTTTCGAGCAGCGGCGCGCCGTTTTCCGTGACCGTCGGGCGGCGGCCGTAGCTGGCGACGGCATCATGGAGCGTGCCGTCCTGGCGGCGGAAGCGGACGGCATAAATGCCGGCGGCAAGTTCGACCTCCGGCGGCAGGCGCATGTTGGCGGTGGGAAAACCCAGCTGGCGGCCGAGCTTTTCGCCGTCGATCACCTCGGCCTCGACCGTATAGCGGTAGCCCAGCATGCCGGCGACTTCGCTGACGCTGCCTTCCTTCAAAAGCGCGCGGATATGGCTCGAAGAGACGACATCGGCGTTTTCGTCGCGGAAGGCATCGATCAGGGTGACGCCGAAGCCATAGGTCTGGCCGGCATTCATCAGGAAGGCCGGACCGCCCTCTCGGCCGCGGCCGAAATGGAAATCGAAGCCGGTGACGACTTCGGAGGCGCCGAGCCAATCCTTGAGGATCGAATGGATGAAATCGTCGGCCGAGCGCTGCGAGAACTCGTAGTCGAAGGGATATTCGATGACGGCGCTAAAACCGAGCGTCTCCAGGATGCGGGCTTTCAGCGGCGCCGGCGTCAGGCGGAAGACCGGGGTCTCAGGCCGGAAGACCGTGCGCGGATGCGGCTCGAAGGTCAGCACCAAAGCTGGGATGCCGCGCGCCCTGGAGATTTCGAGCGCGCGGTTGAGCACCGACTGGTGGCCACGGTGCACGCCGTCGAAATTGCCGATGGCAATGACGCCGCCCTTCAGATGGGCAGGCAAGGGTTCCCGGGTTTCATTGCGGTGGAAGACGGTCATCGGCTGGCTTCTCTTTATGCAAGGCGTGGCATCCACCACTTCGGCGCGGCTTTTTCCCGATCGAGATAGGCGTTGAGGATCGCCTCGTCGGTCTCGCCGTTCAAGGTGTATTCCTTGGCGTGGATACCGCCGCTGATGTAGAGAAGGTCGAGGCCGTAATTCAAGGCGCCGCGCACATCGGTCGGCATGCCGTCGCCGATTGCCAGCACGCGGTCGACAGGGATATCGCCGCGAAGCTCGCGGGCAGCGGCCAGCGTCGCCTCATAGATCGGCCGATGCGGCTTTCCGGCGATGCGGGTGCTGCCGCCAAGCTGTTCGTAATAGGCGGCCATGGCGCCGGCGCAGGGGATGATGCGATGGCCGCGCTCGACGACGAGGTCGGGATTGGCGCAGATCATCGGCACCTCGCGCGCCTGGAAATCCAGAAGCATGTCGGTGTAATCCTCCGGCTTCTCGGTCTCGTCATCGAAAAAGCCGGTACAGACGAGCGATTGTGCTTCGCCGGCGGGGGTGCGCTCGACGCCAATGCCTTCGAGAAGCGCCTTGTCGCGCTCGGGACCGAGCAGAAAGACCGTCTTCGGCCCTTCGGCGATCAGCCGGCGGGTGACGTCGCCAGAGGTGACGATCCGGTCATAGGCACTGTCGGGCACGCCGATCTGACGCAGCTGCTCGACCACCTGCCAGGAAAGGCGCGGCGAATTGGTGATGAGGACGACGGCGACGCCGCTCTCGCGTGCCGCTTCAAGGGCAGCGGCCGCCTTCGAGAACGGATCGACGCCGTTGTGAACAACGCCCCAGACATCGCAGAGCACCACGTCATAATGACCTGTTATCTCCGAGAAGGTTTCTATGCGCCTGGCCATTCCGAATTCCCGATTTGCTTCAGTCACCGGTGACATTGCAAAGGCGCAAGGCGATGGCAAGGCATTTTCTTCGCTGCCGGCCCGGCGCACGGGGTTTCGGCGGCAATCTCCGCAATTCTCCGGCCTCTTCACAATTCCGGCACAAAAATTCGTGACTGCTCTCATTGACTCCTCTTGGAGCCATCCCTAAATGCTCGTCGCTAGCACTCACCGCAAGGGAGTGCTAACATCTATCCATGTGGGCCGCTCCGGCCCGCGAATGTCATTCGATCGAGGGATTAGACAATGGCAAGCACCAACTTCCGCCCCCTTCACGACCGCGTCGTTGTTCGCCGCGTTGAGTCCGAAGCCAAGACCAAGGGTGGCATCATCATTCCCGATACCGCCAAGGAAAAGCCGCAGGAAGGCGAAATCGTCGCCGTCGGTTCCGGCGCTCGTGACGAGTCCGGCAAGGTCGTCGCACTCGACGTCAAGGCTGGCGACCGCATCCTGTTCGGCAAGTGGTCCGGCACCGAAGTCAAGATCGACGGCGAAGACCTTCTGATCATGAAGGAAGCCGACATTATGGGCATCATCGGCTGATCAGCCGCTGGCCTTTCCGACGTAGCCGACGGGTCCCAGAACCCGGACACTCGAATTGAGGAGTTTCAATCATGGCATCTAAAGAAATCAAGTTTGGTCGTACCGCGCGCGAAAAGATGCTGCGTGGCGTCGACATTCTCGCCGATGCAGTCAAGGTAACGCTCGGCCCGAAGGGCCGTAACGTCATCATCGACAAGTCCTTCGGCGCTCCCCGCATCACCAAGGACGGCGTTTCCGTCGCCAAGGAAATCGAACTCGAAGACAAGTTCGAAAACATGGGCGCCCAGATGGTCCGCGAAGTTGCTTCGAAGACCAACGACATCGCCGGCGACGGCACCACGACTGCAACCGTTCTTGCCCAGGCGATCGTTCGCGAAGGCAACAAGGCCGTTGCAGCCGGCATGAACCCGATGGACCTAAAGCGCGGTATCGACCTCGCTGTTGCCGACGTCGTGAAGGATCTCCAGGCCAAGGCCAAGAAGATCTCCACCTCTGAGGAAGTTGCACAGGTCGGCACGATCTCGGCAAACGGCGACAAGCAGGTCGGTCTCGACATTGCTGAAGCCATGCAGAAGGTCGGCAACGAAGGCGTCATCACGGTTGAAGAAGCCAAGACCGCCGAAACCGAACTCGAAGTCGTCGAAGGCATGCAGTTCGACCGCGGCTACCTCAGCCCCTACTTCGTGACCAACCCGGAAAAGATGATCGCCGACCTCGAAGACGTCTTCATTCTCCTTCACGAGAAGAAGCTCTCGAACCTGCAGTCGATGCTTCCGGTTCTCGAAGCTGTCGTTCAGACCGGCAAGCCGCTCCTGATCATCGCTGAAGACGTCGAAGGCGAAGCTCTTGCAACGCTCGTCGTCAACAAGCTGCGCGGCGGCCTCAAGATCGCTGCTGTCAAGGCGCCGGGCTTCGGCGATCGCCGCAAGGCCATGCTCGAAGACATCGCCATCCTGACCGGCGGCACCGTGATCTCCGAAGACCTCGGCATCAAGCTCGAGAGCGTTACGCTCGACATGCTCGGCCGTGCGAAGAAGGTTTCGATCTCCAAGGAAAACACCACGATCGTCGACGGTTCGGGCGCCAAGTCCGACATCGAAGGCCGTGTTGCCCAGATCAAGGCCCAGATCGAAGAAACCACCTCCGACTACGACCGCGAAAAGCTGCAGGAACGTCTTGCCAAGCTCGCCGGCGGCGTTGCCGTCATCCGCGTCGGCGGCTCGACGGAAGTCGAAGTGAAGGAAAAGAAGGACCGCATCGACGACGCTCTCAACGCGACGCGCGCTGCCGTTCAGGAAGGTATCGTCCCCGGCGGCGGTATCGCTCTCCTCCGCTCCTCCACGAAGATCAACGTCAAGGGTGCAAACGACGACCAGGAAGCCGGCATCAACATCGTTCGCCGCGCCCTGCAGTCGCTCGTTCGTCAGATCGCTGAAAACGCAGGCGACGAAGCCTCGATCGTTGTCGGCAAGGTGCTCGACAAGAATGAAGACAACTACGGCTACAACGCCCAGACGTCCGAATTCGGCGACATGATCTCGATGGGTATCGTCGACCCGCTCAAGGTCGTTCGTACCGCGCTGCAGAACGCTGCTTCTGTCGCATCGCTGCTGATCACCACCGAAGCCATGATTGCCGAACTGCCGAAGAAGGATGCCCCTGCCGGCATGCCTGGCGGCATGGGCGGCATGGGCGGAATGGACATGATGTGATAGGCGAAAGCCCGCACTGATACCATTCCGGCATCCGGAACAGGAAGGGCGGCCCTCGGGTCGCCCTTTTCTTTTTTGCCCCAAGCGATTCGATCCGTTGCGCCCTATTTTATGCCGCGCACCCGTTTAACAGCACGGCGTTGCCGTTCCCCAGTCGCAAGCTTTCGCGAGGCTTGCGTCGTCGCGTATTTTCCGTCGGCAAAAATATGCGGGAAATCGCCGGTGAAGGCATGATTTGCGGCTCGACCCGCAGGGAAACCGCTCCCAAAGCCCGCAAAATTGGTGTTTCGGCGCTGCTTCCCCGAGAAGTACCATGAAGAGGCCGGCATCCGAGCACAAATGCCGATGCGAACACCCTTTAAAAAGCCGTTGCCGTTTGTTCAAAAGCTCCTATAAATCCGCGCTGCCATCGACGCGCCCGGCGATAACTCGCCAACAGACGGGCGCGGAAAGACGATCCGTGACGTTCCGCAGGCCTGATGGCCGCGGCAACGATCGCCGGTAAAAGCACGGGCATCATGCCTGCTGCTGCGTGATCCTGTTTTTGTGTTTACCGAACGTGCGGCGGCGGAGCTGCATGCGAACGGGGGAACGCCTTGTTTAAGATCGCCAAAGCCAATGCAGCCGTACCTTTGACACCCGGCTCGCTTGAGCATCACAATCAAAATGACGAGATGGTGGCTCAGTTTTCGATTTCCGAAGCCTGGACCGGAGATTTGTCGAGCGGCATGCTCCGTCTCGGCGAATGGAGCGCGATGCTGCACGGCCTCTCCGCACGGGAATGCGGGCTCTTGAGCCTGATCCGCTGCTATGACCGCAAAGACCGCAGCCACGTCTTGGAACTGTTCGAGCAGGCAGCGACGCTCTGCTCCTCCTTCTGTTTTTCGACGACGATCATCATGCCGAACGGCTTACGCCAACCGCTCTTCTGCATGGGCGAGTCGAACGGGCTCGAGGAAAAATACAGCGGCAGCCTGGTCGGCGTCTTTCTCTTTCCGCGCTTCAAGCTCGAAGACGCAAGGCAGATCATAAGTTCGCGATAGGAGAGGGTTAGGGAGTGAGGGGCAGGCATGCGCGCGAATGCGACATCCTCGCCGAGAAGGTCGCGGGCTCAGTCAGCAATCTTAAGCCCTTCCCGAGCCCGCTCTGTGTATTTTCCGGTGATCCGTCCGCTACTCCGGCTTGACGGGTATATTCAGGCCCCTTTCGCTTGCCGGACGGGCGATGCAGCGCTGCAGCCAGTCCATGACGGCGGGGAATTTCGCATAGTCGAGCACCTCGCGGCCGCCATAAAAGATGTCGGCGCCGCGAACCCAGGTGAAAGTGGTGATGTCGGCGATCGTATATTGATCGCCCATGATCCACTGACGCCCCTTCAGCCGGCCTTCCAGCACGCCGAGCAGCCGTTTGGATTCATCGCGATAGCGCTCCACCGGATAGGAATTGTTGGCGACCTTGTCGGCGGCGAATTTGTAGAAATGGCCGAATTGGCCGAACATCGGGCCGATGCCGGCCATCTGGAAGAACACCCACTGGATGCATTCGTAGCGGCCGGCGGCGCCTGCAGGGATGAGCTTGGCGGTTTTTTCGGCGAGATAAAGCAGGATGGCGCCGGATTCGAACAGGCCGATCGGCTTGCCGTCCGGGCCGTTCGGATCGATGATCGCCGGAATGCGGCCGTTCGGGTTGAGGGATTCGAATTCTGGGGATTTCTGCTCGTTGGCGGCGAAGGAAATATAATGCGGCTCATAGGCGAGCCCGAGCTCTTCGAGGGCGACCGAGACCTTCACCCCATTCGGGGTCTGCAGGGAATAGAGCTGGATGATGTCGGGATTTTTCGCTGGCCAGCGCCTCGTGATCGGAAATGCGGACAGATCTGCCATTGGATTCTCCATGTTATCAGCCGACCATAAGAGACCGGCTTCGTGAAAGGCAAGCGACGGCGGGCAGGACATCGTTTCATATTATTGAACGAACTGTCCCCTTTCGTTTATCTTTCCATAAAAGAAGAAAAAGGCGACATAGGTGGCATACGAGGTCCACCGGTGCCGGGGCACCCAGATCTCCAGAGTCCTTCAAAACGGAGACCATCCATGTCGAACGCCATCATCCTGATTGCCCGCATTCTTCTTTCCTTCATGTTCATCCTTTCCGGCTTCATGAAGCTCACCGATCCTGCCGGTACTGCCGGCATGATCGCCGGCGCCGGGCTGCCGGCAGCAAGCCTGTTGGCCTATGCCGCCGGCCTTTTCGAACTGCTGGCCGGCCTTGCGGTTCTCACAGGCTTCCAGGTCCGCATTGCCGGCTGGCTGCTCGCCGCCTTCTGTGTCTTCACGGGCGTTGCCTTCCACCTGCCCTACGCAAGCGGCACTGAACTCGTGAATATTCTCAACCAGATCATGGTCATGAAGAATATCACGCTGGCCGGTGCGTACATCCTGCTCGCCACCGTCGGTGCCGGTGCCTATTCGATCGACGCACGCCGCGGCGCCTACGTGGCCGCCTGATACCAGCAGACATCCTCCCGCAAATACGAAACCCGCCGTCATCCGACGGCGGGTTTTCTTGTGCCTGGATGGCCGGGATCAGAGGGCCGCGCGCACTGCTTCGATGATCGCCTGCACGGCGGGCTCGTCCGAATGGTTTTCCCGGCGCGCGCGCACGAGGCAGGCCTGCGAATGCAGGATGACGCCGTCCTGGAGCACTTTCAGGTGGTTGGCACGCAGCGTCGAGCCGGTGGAGGTGATATCGACGATGATATCGGCCGAGCCAGAGGCGGGAGCACCTTCGGTCGCGCCGAGGCTTTCGACGATGCGGTAAAGCTGGATGCCGTGCTGGCTCGAAAAGAACTGCTGGGTCAGGCGCCAGTATTTAGTGGCGATGGCCAGGCGCCGGCCATGACGGGCGCGAAAATCGGCGGCGACATCGCCGAGATCGGCCATGGTCTCGACATCAAGCCAGATCTCCGGCACCGCGACGACGACATCGGCATGGCCGAAGCCGAGGCGGGCGCAGAACTCGACGCGTTTGTCGACTTCGGCAAAACCTTCCCGCATCAGATCCTCGCCGGTGACCCCGAAATCGACGGTACCGTTGCCGAGTTCACGGGAAATTTCGGAGGCCGAGAGGAAGGCGATCTCGACATCGTCCCAGCCTTCGACGCGGCCGCGATAGGAACGGTCGTTGCCGACAGCCGTGATCGGCATGCCGGCCCGCTCGAAGATCGCCGAAGCATCGTCCTTCATCCGGCCTTTGGAGGGGAGCGCGATGGTGATGGTCATGCGACTGCCCTTTCGGTTTCGACGCGGTCGAGCCAGAAGGAGAAGCCGACGGCCGGAATGCGGTCGGTTGCGCCGAGGAAAGTCAGGAGCTTGTCGAAGCGGCCGCCGCCGGCCAAAACCGCCGTCGAACCCTCAACCGTCACCTCGAAGACGAGGCCGGTGTAATAGTCGAGCGGCCGTCCGAAGGCGGCGCGATAGTCGAGGCATGAAAGATCGACCCCGGCATCGGCAAGGGCAGCGACACGGCCGTTGAAGCGGGAAAACGCATTGCCGAGTTTCAGGCCGGCTGCATCGGCAAAACCGGCCAGCGCTGCGGACGCATTGACGAGCGGCACGTCGAGCGACAGGAACTCTTCCAGCACATGGAAGGCCGCATCGTCGAGGCGCGTTTCGGAGAGGATGAGCTTTTCCTTGAGCCGCCGGGCGATCTCCAGGGCCGAGCGGCCGGCATTTGTCGAATAACCCGTCGTCTGCATTTCGTGCTCGAGATGGGCGACCAGTGCCTGCTCGTCGCCCGAGGCGACAAGCCCGGCAATATCAGCGTCCAGCCCGGTAACGAATTGCGGGCTGACGAGACCAGCGAGCAGCGCTTCCAGTTGTGTCATGTTGCCGAAGGCATGGATCAGACGCTTCTGCCAGCCGAGCGGCAGGCCGAGCGCCTGAACAACCGACTCGAACACCGCTTGGTCACCCAGAGTCACCGACAGACGCCGGCCCGGCAGCAGCCGGGCGAGAATGCCGGTGGCATCGCCGATGGCGCGGGCGTCGGCGCTCGGTATGTTAATCTCGCCGAGATCCTCGATGCCGGCCTGATAGAATTCATTGGCGCCATCGCGGCGCTGGCGGAAGACCTCGCCGAGATAGGCGTAACGCTGCGGCGTACCGGTCGCCGTCTCGATGTGGCGCAGGCAGACGGGGATGGTGAATTCCGGACGCAGGCAGAGGCTGGCCCCGGTTTCGCTCTCGGTCATGAAGATCCGGCGGCGCAGATCCTCGCCGGCGATGTCGAGGAACGGTTCGGCCGGCTGAATGACAGGTATATCGATGCGCTCGGCGTTGCGGGCGGCAAATTCGGCCAGCAGGTCGGCGGCGAATTCGGGGAGATTGATCAGGGGCATGCCGGGCTCCGAAGGATAGGCGAGAAGCTTGCCGGAAGGCACGGGTATGTCTCAGACATCACCGCCCGCCCTCTTCCGATCCTCAGCCTGCGCGGCAAGGATCTCCTTGACCTTGGCGACGAGGTCGGCTTCCGGCACCGTCTCCTGCGCCACGCGGGCCTCGCGCCAGCTGGCATTGTCCTCGATCTCGCCGGAGAGCCGCTTGCCCTCGATCAGATCCTTGATCTGCACCACGCCGGTTGCGCGCTCGTCGCCGCCCTGGATGATGGCGACGGGGCAGCCGCGGCGATCGGCATATTTCAGCTGGTTGCCGAACTTCTTCCAGTTGCCCTGGAACATCTCGGCGCGGATGCCGGCGGCGCGCAGCTGCTGCGTCATCTTCTGATAACGGCCCATCGCCTCGACATCGCCATCCATGACGGTCACCAGCACCGGCTCGATCACATCGCTGGCGCCAAGCTTGCCGAGGTTCTTCAGCGCCGTCATCAGCCTGGAGACGCCGATCGAAAATCCGGTCGCCGGCACCGGCTGGCCCATGAAACGGGAGACGAGGCCATCATAACGGCCGCCGCCGCCAATCGAGCCGAAGACGACCTTTTCGCCCTTTTCGTTGGTGACGTCGAAGCTGAGTTCGGCCTCGTAAACGGGGCCGGTATAATATTCGAGGCCGCGGACGACCGAGGGATCGATCTTGATGCGGTCGGACTGGTAGCCGGCGCTGGCAACGAGCGCACCGATGAAGTTCAGTTCGTCGACGCCCTCGACACCCTTCGACGTTCCGGCAACGAGTTCGGCCAGGCGTGGAGCGCTTTCGGCATAATCCTTGATGCCAACGAAGAACAGCACCTTGTCGATCTGTTCCCCGCTGAGCCCGGCGCCCTTGGTGAAGTCGCCGGATTCATCCTTGCGTCCGGGACCGAGCAGCAGGGCCACACCCTCCGGGCCGAACTTGTCGAGCTTGTCGATGGCGCGCAGCACGTTGAGCCGCTGGCCGGCCTTGTCGTCGCCGCCGAGGCCGATCGCCTCCAGCACGCCGTCCAGGACCTTGCGGTTGTTGACACGGATGACATAGTCGCCGCGCTTGATGCCCAGGGCTTCGAGCGTATCGGCCATCATCATGCACATTTCGGCATCGGCCTGAACACCCGGCGCGCCGACGGTATCGGCATCGAACTGCATGAACTGGCGAAAGCGGCCGGGGCCTGGCTTCTCGTTGCGGAAAACATAGCCGGCGCGATAGGTGCGGTAGGGAAGCTGGATCTCGTTGAAATTCTCGGCGACATGGCGAGCGAGCGGCGCCGTCAGGTCGTAACGCAGCGACATCCATTGCTCGTCGTCGTCCTGCAGCGAGAAGACGCCCTCGTTCGGGCGGTCGCTGTCGGGCAGGAACTTGCCGAGCGCATCGGTATATTCGAACAGCGGCGTTTCGAGCGGATCGAAACCATAATGCTCATAGACTTCCCGGATCTTTGCCGTCATCTCGTTGACGGCGCGGATATCGGCGGCCGTCCGGTCGACGAAGCCGCGCGGCAGGCGGGCCTTGAGCTTTTGCGGTTTCTTCTGCTTGTCGTTCATTTCCGGCAATTCCGCTGACTGTGACAGTGGCGGTTTCCTAACCGATCGGGCGGGGAGCGGCAAGGGCGAAGGGTCTTGATGTCGAGAGCAGAATCGATTGAACGAAGAGGCATCGATCGAAATGCGGATAGGCCCATGATCACTGAAGCGCTTCTCTATACCGCGACATTGCCGCTGACCGGCAAGCCCTATCGAAAATTCATCCGCTATTCCGTCAATCTCTGGTCGCGGGCCGGGCGGTGTGCAGCGGCCTGGGCCGAACATGAAGAGATGAGCCGGAATGCGATCAGCACAGCTGCGGCCGGTCTCAGGCAGAAGCGGACCGCCGTCGTCCTCGGCTCCGGCCTGCTGCGCGATGTGCCGATCGAGGAACTGGCGCGCGAATTCGATACCGTGGTGCTGGTCGATCTCATTCACCTCGCCTCGGTGCGCTTGTGGCTCTCGGCCAAGCCCTATAGAAATGTCAGGCCGATCGAGCGCGATCTCTCCGGTTATGACGATCTCGCTGCCGGCCGCAAGCTCGAACCGCTCGGCTTTCTGCGCTCGGTGCCCTATCTCGATTTCGTGGTTTCGGCCAATCTCCTGTCGCAGATCGGCCGCGGCGTAAACCGGCGATATGAGGCGGAGGCTGGCCACATGCCGGCCGACACGGTGGAGAGACTGATCGCAGCGCATCTTACCGGGCTCTCCGATCTGCCCTGCCGCAGTTGCCTGGTGACCGATATCGCCTATGCCGTCATCGACCGCAACGGCAGGACGCATGAAGAGGCCGACCTGCTGCATGGCGTTTCGCCGCCGCCGGCGAACGCGGTCTGGACATGGCCGGTCGCACCGTTCGGCGAGGAGAGCAAAGACTATAAGATCGAGCACAAGGTGATTGCCGTCTGGTGAGAGGCGATGACGATGTCGTCACCGAATGTTCACCCTCGGCAGGATTGGCTTACGGCCGGCCGTCCCCTATATGAAATACCATGCGCACGCTTGCTCTCATCACGATGGTTCTCGGCTGGCTGGTCTATAGCGCCATGTCCGCCTGGGCGGGCTGTCCGACTTGTGCGTCGATGAATGCGCCGGTCGCTGCTGAGGGCGGCGTCATGTACCACGAGATATCAGGCATGGATATGCCGGAAGGAGCAGTCAAGACTGCGCCCCTGAAAGACCCCTGCACCACCGGCAATTCCGCGCATATGCCGCTTTGCGCCGCCTGTCTTCTACTGCCGCCGACGGTGACGGTCACGGATGGCGGAAAGTCCGTTTACGGCTATCCCGACCCGGCGCTTGCCCGCGCCTTGGATGACAATCGCCCTGCTCCGCAGGCTCCCCCTCCCCGACTGTCCTGACATCACATCCGTGCCGATCAGGTGGTCCCGCCGCCTGGAATACCTATTGTCAGACAGAGGAAGGACTCTCATGTCTCTGAAAATCATCACGCTTTCCGCAATGCTCGCTGTTGCTGTTCCCGCTTTCGCTGAAGACATGTCGATGGACATGAGCAAGCCGATGGGCAGTCACGATGCGGCAAGCCACGCCTTCAGCGAGGCGAACGCCAAGATGCATAAGGATATGGCGATCGAGTATAGCGGCAATCCTGACGTGGATTTCGTCCGCGGCATGATCCCGCACCATCAGGGCGCGATCGATATGGCGAAGATCGAACTCCAATACGGCAAGGATGCGGAAATCCGCAAACTCGCCGAAGGGGTGATCAAGGCGCAGGAAGCCGAGATCGCCGAGATGAACGCCTGGCTCAAGGCCCACGGCAAGTAATCAATCGCTGAAGGGGACGCTTGATATTGCAGGCGTTCCCTACTCGACCAGCCCCAAGGGTTAGGGTGAGGGGCAAATCCGCGGTCCGAACCGTCAGCCGTGGCCCATCCCCGATAACCTCAGTCCTTCGGCTCGAAATCAGCCGGGCGGCGGCCGGCGCCTTGGCGTGACAGCATCCAGCCCGGATATTCGGGAGCAAGGGCGCTCACCTCGTCGAGCCTCTGCATATCGCCTTCATCGAGCTTCAGCTTGACGGCGGCGAGGTTCTGGTCGAGCTGGTCGACCCGCTTGGCGCCGATGATAACAGTCGTGACGAAAGGCTTGGCGAGGATATAGGCGAGTGCGACGGTCGCGACGCTGACGCCGTGTTTTTCGGCGACCTCGCGCATCACGGCGACGCAGGCCCAGGCTCTGTCCTTGTCGACCGGCGGGAAGTCGAAACTGGCGCGGCGGCCTTCGCCGTTGCCGGGGGCGCCGGGACCATATTTCCCGGAGAGCAGACCGCCGGCGAGCGGCGACCAGACCATCAGGCCGAGCTTTTCCTCCTGCATCATCGGCACGATGTCGCGTTCGAGATCGCGGCCGGCGATGGAATAATAGGCCTGCACCGTCTCGAAACGGGCAAACCCGCGGCGTTCGGAGAGGCCGAGTGCCTTGGAAATGCGCCAAGCCTGCCAATTGGAGACGCCGATATAACGCACGAGGCCGCGGGAAACGAGATCGTCCAAGGCGCGCAGCGTCTCCTCGATCGGCGTCACGGTGTCTGTCGCGTGGATCTGATAGAGGTCGATATGATCCGTCTGCAGGCGCTTCAGGCTCGCCTCGACGGAATCCATGATATGGCCGCGCGAGGCGCCGCGGTCGTTCGGCTTGTCGCCCATCACGCCGTAGACCTTGGTGGCGATGACCACGTCCTTGCGGGGCACGTCGAGGTTCTTCAGCGCCTGGCCGAGCAGCCTTTCGGACTCGCCGGACGAATAGACGTCGGCCGTGTCGATGAAATTGACGCCTGAGCCGAGCGAGCGCTCGACGATCCGGTCGGCGGCATTCTGGTCGACATCGGCGATGGCACCCCACATACTGCCCTGTTTGGCTTCGCCGAAGGTCATGGTGCCTAGGCAGATTTCCGAGACGAAAAGTCCCGTATTTCCGAGTTGATTGTAACGCATGATCAAAAAAATCCTTTGTGTCTGCCGCAAGAGGGGCTTGCGAACTGAAGAACTTCATTTTTTGATTATTGGCCTGCGCGTGACAGGCACAGCCGGGGCTGGCTGCATGGTGAGGCAGGTTCGATGTAGTGCGGCGGCGGCGTTTTTCAACGCCGCGCCGTGCAGAAGCCGACGCCCTTGTCTCGACACAGGCGGCCGATAGATTGCGGCTATATTTCAAGAGGTACGCATATGACAACGCGACCACTGACCACGATCGGCTTCGATGCCGACGACACACTCTGGCAGAACGAACAATATTACCGGCTGACTGAAGCGCATTTCACCGGGCTTCTTGCCGATTTCGCCGCAGGGCCGAAGGTATCCGAGCGGCTGCTTGAGGCGGAAAGGCGCAACCTCCGCCATTACGGCTTCGGCATCAAAGGCTTCACGCTGTCGATGATCGAAACGGCGATTGAGATCACCGAAGGCAAGATTCCTTCGAGCGTCATTGCCAAGATCCTCGATATCGGCCGCGACCTGCTTTCCCATCCCGTCGAGACCATGCCGCATGTGCGCGACACGCTGGAGGCGCTGGCCGGCAAATATCTGCTTGTGATGATCACCAAGGGCGACCTGTTCGACCAGGAGCGCAAGCTCGCCCAATCCGGGCTCGGCGATTTCTTCGATGCCGTCGAGATCGTCTCCGACAAGACGGCCGTCACCTATCGGCGCATCTTCGCCAAGGTCGGCGACGGACCGGAGCGGGCGATGATGGTCGGCAACTCGCTGAAATCGGACATCGTGCCGGCAATCGCCGCCGGCAGCTACGGCGTCTTCGTGCCGCATGAACTCACCTGGGTGCTGGAACATGTGGACGAACCGACGGAGGCGCCGCGTTTCCGCAGGATCGGCCATCTTGGCGAATTGCGCGATCTGATCGAGCGGCTGGCCTAGAGCGGTTCAGGTTTTCACGGAAGCGCTGAACCGCTCTAACTTTTGTTTTTACGCAATTCCGGACGGAAAACCGCTTCGCACTTTTCCTGGAATTGCGCAAGGCGGGCCGCTCGCCCGCCCTATTGCTGTTTGGCAGGCGCCTTCGGAAACAGCGACGGGCGCTCCGGCTCGGCCGGCGGCTGCGGCTGTTTCGGGGCAGCGGCGAGAGGCTCGATCAGGACGCTGAAGGGCGCGCCGAGGCCGCGACGCGGCGAGACCTTGGAATAATAGGGACGCAACAGCCAGGTGGTATTTTCCTTGACCGTCGTCTCGAAGCTCGTGCCGTCCTCGTCGGTGCCGAAGAATGCCTCGTCATCCGGTTTCGACAGGTCGAAAATCGCCAGGAAGGCGAACTTGCTCTTGGTGGCAAAGCCGATCTTCACGTGCTGGCCGGCGCGCACCGGCAGCGTGTAGACATGGCCGTTGCCGAACTTCGTCCAGCCCTTCAGCTGCATGGTGACGGCCGGAAATTGCAGTTTCTCCAGCTTCTCGCCGGGATCGAGCTGCGGCGTCTGCGCCAGAGCGGGGACCGTCAGGAAGAACAGGGCAGCGGCGGCGATCAATGTTCTCACGGATGCATCTTCTTTCATGGTCGGACCAAAACGGCGCGCATCGCCTCGACCTCAGGCCGGCAGAAACAGCCCTCCAGATGATCGTTGACGAGACCCATCGCCTGCATGAAAGCATAAACTGTGGTCGGGCCGACAAAGGTCCAGCCGCGTTTCTTCAGATCCTTGGAAATGATGACCGAGGTCGGCGTCGTCGGATTGGCGGCGATATGCTCACGGTCGACCACAACAGGCCGCTCGTTATGGCCCGGCTCATAGCGCCAGAAATAATGGGCGAGCGAGCCGAATTCGTCCCTCAGCGCAATGGCGCGCTTGGCATTGTTGACCGTCGAGACGATCTTGCCGCGGTGGCGGATGATGCCGGCATCGCCAAGGCAGCGAGTGACATCCTCATCGCCGAAAAGGGCGACCTTTTCGAAATCGAAGCCGGCAAAGGCTGAGCGGAAGTTCTCGCGCTTGCGCAGGATGGTCAGCCAGGAAAGACCGGACTGGAAACCTTCGAGGCAGATCTTCTCGAAGAGGCGAATGTCGTTGGTGACCGGGCGGCCCCATTCCTCGTCATGATAGCGGAGATAATCCGGCAGATTGGCGTGCCAGTGGCAGCGGCTCCTGCCGTCCTCGCCGATGATGATGCCTGTCTCGCTCATGTCCGCTTCATTCCCGGTCCGTCTGTTCGCCGGTCCGCTTTCGTTTCCCGGTCATGATTCCGGCTTTACCATTTGCAAACCCTCTTTCCAAACCGAACGGTAACCCTGACGAAAAGTTTATCCGGTCAGTCGGGTTTTCACGTTTCGATCTTTACCATTCGCTGGCGGATTGGGTGGCAGCGTCTTTGCCGGGCGGCACATCTCCGCCCAGGCGGACATCTCCCGCCAGTGCATTTTCGGCCATTTGTAGAGAGTTCGTCCGATGATGAAACCGTTTGTTCTTGCCGCAGCCCTCTTCGGCATTTTCTCCCCGGCCGCCCTTGCCGACGACCGCTACGCCACGCGCCCGCCCGTCGTGCTCAGCCCCGATCTGACGGCGCCCTGGATCAACCAGCTTGGCGGCGGCGCGGTGCGTCCCGTCGTCTATCAGCGGCCGGTCGTCCGGCAGCAGCAGCGCGGGATTTTCCAGCGCCGCGTGCTGCGCCAGGCGCCGCAAGTCGCCCCGCAGACGGTTTCGGCGATCAATCCCGGCATACCGTCGATCCGCCATCCGATCGAGCCGCAATTCCTGCCGCAGATGGTCGATTACGACACTCAGGAAAAACCCGGCACGATCGTCATCGATACCAACAACCGCTTCCTCTATCTGGTGATGGACGGCGGCAAGGCGCGGCGTTACGGCGTCGGCGTGGGCAAGCCCGGCTTCGAATGGGCCGGCGCCCACAAGATCACCCGCAAGCAGGAATGGCCGGATTGGACGCCGCCTTCCGAGATGATCAGCCGCGAGGCCGCCAAGGGCCACTACCTGCCAGCGCGGATGGACGGCGGCGCGGAAAACCCGCTCGGCGCCCGCGCCATGTATCTCGGCTCGACGCTTTACCGCATCCACGGCACCAACGCGCCCTGGTCGATCGGCAGCGCCGTCTCCTCCGGCTGCATACGCCTCCGCAATGAAGATGTCGTCGATCTCTATGACCGCGTCAGCGTCGGAACCCGCGTCATCGTCATGTAAAGGCGCAGGCAATTATCTTGGAAGCTGCAAGAACAGGCGGCTTCCCTACCGGAAATTGCTTTATCCGGCCGGGCCGATCTTGAATCGGGCAGAAGTTCATGTAGCTTCAGGCAGATTTGCTTGAGGGGATTCGATCATGATCAAATTGATGCCAAGTCTGGCCGCGGCCGGACTTGTCCTGTCCTTGGTGACTACACCAGCCTTTGCCGCGCCTGCCGGCTCTACTCCTGACAACGCGCAGCGCCCGGCACAGGTCGTGCGTGTGGCGCAGATGCCGAAATATGTGAAGCCGGAATTCAAGCGCAAGAAAGTGCGGCTGGTGACGACGGAAGCGGCCGGCACCGTCATTATCGATACCAATAACAAATATCTCTACCTCATCGAGGGCAACAACCGCGCCACCCGCTATGGCATCGGCGTCGGCCGCGACGGCTTCGGCTGGTCGGGCGTCGTCAAGATCGGGCGCAAGGCGGAATGGCCGGCATGGACGCCGCCGGCCGAGATGCGCCGCCGCGAAGCCGCCAAGGGACACATCATTCCCGCTTATCAGGAAGGCGGCGAGGACAATCCGCTCGGCGCCCGCGCCATGTATCTCTACCAAGGCGGCCGCGACACGATCTTTCGCATCCACGGCACCAACCAGCCCTGGACGATCGGCCTCAACATGTCCTCCGGCTGCATCCGGATGATGAACCAGGACGTGACCCATCTTTACGATCGCGCGCCTGTCGGCACCAAAGTGATCGTCATCGGCCCCGGCAACAAGCAGGGCAAGGTCGCGTTCGAAGACCGAGGCATCGACGTGCTGCGCACGCTTTTCGGCGGCTGAGCAACACTTTAGAAAAAAATGATAGGCGCTTTTCGTCGCGCCTTTTATTTTTCTTAGACTTTGCGGCGGAAAGCTGGCACACCAGCTTTAGAGTCGACATATTTGCAATATCGGGGCTATTCAATGACATATGGGCTGCGCTCGTCCGCTTCCGTGCTTGCGGGCATCGCTTTTTTCACGATCTGTTCGGCAGCCTCCGCCTCGGCGGAAGACCTGCAGTTCTCCATTTACGGCGGCTACCAGACCGCACCGCACAGCGGCGTCGATCTCTCCGACGGCACGCATTTCACCGCCGGCTGGGAAGGCAAGTCCTTCGGCAGCCCGCCCTATTACGGCGGCCGCGTCACCTGGTGGCTGGAGAATTTCAACAAGCCGAACTGGGGTATTTCGCTCGATTATACCCATGACAAGGTCTATGCCGACGACGATACGCTCGCCAAAACCGGCTGGTCGCATTTCGAATTCACCGACGGCCTGAACCTGCTGACGGTGAACGGTCTCTATCGCTTCCAGGATCCGACCCGCCGCTGGACGCCCTATCTCGGCGCCGGCATCGGCGTGAACATTCCGCATGTCGAAGTGATTCGCCCCGAGGGAAAGACCTGGGCCTATGAATTCGGCGGCGTGACGCTGCAGGCGCAGGCCGGCGTCGACTTCAAGGTAACCGACCGCTGGTCGACCTTCGTCGAATATAAGGGCACCTATTCGCGCGTCGACGTTCCGATCGACAGCGGCGTGGATCTGAAGACCAATATCTTCACCAATGCCGTCAATGTCGGCGTCTCGTTCCACTGGTAATCGAGAATTTCGGCTGCGGCGCTATTTCGTGCCGCAGCTGACCTTTCCCTCGACGGCATAGGGTTTGTCCCCGCCTTCGATCTTGAGGGAATAGCTGCCGGTGAAATTTGCAGCCGGCTTGCCGCGTTCGCCGGCTACCACCACCAGATCCAGCGTTGCTCCGCCGGTGTCGTCCTCGCCGCCGTCGACGATTTCCAGCAGGAGCTCGCCATCGCGCGACCAATGGTTGGTCAGGTGCTGCGATTCGAACACGCGCTTTCCGAACACGCTCGATTGAGCTTGATCCTTGACGACAAGTGCGCCGCGGAAATGAATGAGCTTGTGGCCGGCATCGCTGGCGAAACCGCTTTCGACCGTGAAGCGCGCCTGCGTGTCATCGGCGGAACAGAAGAAACGGCTATCGGCATGGGCAGTGCCCGCCGCACCGAGCAATCCCGCTAGTACAATCATTCCCCGCAACATCGTCTAAAACTCCCGAGACCGACCCGACGGGCCTTCGCAAGCTTCAGCCTAGTGGCAAACCTGTTAATTTTTCCGGCACAGCGCCGCCATAAGCCCAATCGAGCAGCTCGACCGTATGCAGGATCGGCATGCCAGTGCCGGTGGCGATCTGAGTGATGCAGCCGATATTACCGGTGGCGATGATATCGGCCTTGGTGGCTTCGATGTTTTTGACCTTGCGTGCCTTTAGTGCCGCCGAGATTTCCGGCTGCATGATGTTGTAGGTGCCGGCCGAGCCGCAGCAGAGATGGCCTTCGGCCGGATCGCGCACGGTAAAACCTGCCGCTTTCAGCAAGTGCTTCGGCGCCAGCGTGATGCGCTGGCCATGCTGCATGGAACAGGCCGAGTGATAGGCGACCGTGATGCCCCCCGGCATATGGGCCGGCAGCTCGAGGGTTGCGAGATATTCGGTGACGTCCTTGGCGAGC
>Ga0123341_1000453_pt1 | contig 24804 bp, 10 predicted proteins | sample Turbeapinknodule_FD_89959 | JGI IMG/M metagenome (GOLD analysis project Ga0123341, IMG submission 89959) | Root nodule microbial communities of legume samples collected from Mexico - Turtle bean Mexico pink nodule | ecosystem: Host-associated > Plants > Roots > Nodule | place: Mexico: Nepantla...
AATATTATAATATTATAATATATACATCAACAATGATTTAATATGAAATATTTTAAAATCTTAATTCTATAAATTCGTTTTTATGTAAAAAATATTTATTTTAATAGTTTATTTACTACAAGAAATTTAAAGTTTGTATTAAGGATGAGAAAATATATTTAACCAGAATGTTTTGAGTATACTTTATTATTTTTGTAAATAATTTATTAAAACATGCATATTTACTAATTTAGCATTTAGTTTAAAATATATTGAGAATTGAAACTTGCCAAAATTAAACAATATGAGTCTTATGAAAAAACAAATATACATCTCATACAATGGATTAAGAATTTTGTGCATTTTTAACATAAAATATTTGACGGGGACTCGAAAAAGGGAAGTTGGAACACTTACCTACCTATTGAATTTCGACGTTGTTTCCTATGACCGTACACCCATTTTTATTACTTCTTTTTCAATCCATGTTTTAGTATTGTTTTTATTTCCCAACATTAATAAATACTAAAATCAGAATTGTAGTTTCATATTGCTATCAAAATTATATATTTACTACATGCAACTGTTTAATTATCTAAATTAAATTACTTTGATATATCAAAATTTGACTTCTTGGGTTTCAATTTTACTTAGGAAATTAAGTTGATTTTCACTCAATTAGAGTTAATAAAATAATTTAGAGTAGTTTTCAAGTTAGATGACTTTTTTATGATAAATTTTATTTGTAGTTGTATTTTAAAAGAGAAACAGCGTACATATATAACTATATTTTATTTTGATTGAATATTTCTTAATTTATATTTATTAATAGTTAACATTTGAAAACCTCTAAGATCAATTTACTGATGGGATGTTTAAATAGTATGTACAAAACCATAGATTTTAATCATGTTGTCGTTACTGTAAAATAATTCTAAATATGTCTTCAAATATCTAAAAATATGAACAAGGGTAATACTATTAAATAAATGGCTTTATATTATGAAATAAAAAGTTAATTTTAACATTGTATATCTTAATTATAATTTAATCACTCCTTGTATGTTTTGTTTTATAAAGTTACATATTTTTTACACTTTAATGAATAAAATAAGATATTGTTATCAATATAATAATTTTTATGCATTTCACTAAAATATTTTATATACAGCTTTTTTTCTAATTAACCTCTTTGTAATTTATTTATATTATTTCAAAACGCATATATATACATCTTTATTGAATATATATATATATATATATATATAATTTTAAACTATTAATAAATATAATCTAGGATATATAATAGTAGGGTTAAATATGTTTTTAGTTCCTGAGTTTTGATGAAAAATTGTACTTCGTCTCTCCCTAAAAGTGTAGTGTTATTGAATTCTTGCTTTATGTAAAGTCATATAAGATATTATTATAAATAGTATGGACTCTATTATAATGTCCTTGTGAATGATAACACTCTTCTTTAGTTGGGATCTCCACCTTTAGAGGTTTGACCTTCTTCTTGTGTTGTATCTCTATATTGTTTGGTTTGTGCTTCTTCTTCAGATAGTATCTCCATAAGTTTGTCCTTCTTCTTCGGATTATAACTTCACCTTGATTTCTTCTTCTTCTTCCTCTTCTTGTTTTTCTTTTTCTTCTCAATTTCCTAAATGAAAGGTTCACATGAATGCTCAAAAAGTTATTAGGTTAAACTTGTGTAATGAAATCTCAGTGTTGTCCATTTTCATCTATACGGAAGAGTTGCGAATCAAAATCTCCATAAACAACATCATCTTCAAGTTTACATTTAAGACCAAAATTGTGTGATTGTAGGGAAAGATTGTTGCTTCTAGAAGCAAGCACCTTGAAAAATAAAAGAAAAATGTCTTGACAATGTAAAAATTGAGGAGTAATAAAATCTAATTACTTACATATGTATTGCACTTCATCCTCACATTTTTTTGGTAAGTTTAGAACACTGTTCATCAACTTTCCTCCTCCTTAAACTGAATTCAAATATACCAATATTGAATGAGAAAATTTTGATTAACATTAACTAATAAATAAGTTGAAGATACATTTTAATTAACTTTGATTGAAAAATCATCCTAAATGATATCTATTGATAATCTCGTTCAAGATAACATCAAAATCGTATTTGATATCAGTAGAAAAATATGTTATGCTTGATAATTTTATTTTTTTTACTAATATATGCTTAAAAATAACACTCACTTATATTAAAAAAAACCTTAATGATGATAATAAAAAAAATGGCGATTGATTTTAATTTCTAATAATTTTAACATCAGAAGAAAAAAAAATGTTAAGCCATATGCACTCTCGAACTCAACCTAATAATATTCTTACTAAATTCGAACTTGAGATATTAAAAAAAATACACATATTGAAAAAAATTATATAAATATTTTCAAAATTTAATTCTCTAATTTAAATAGTAACATAAAGTTCATAAATTTTTAATTATTTTAAAATTTTCATACTAAATAAATTATTTTTTATAAGACATTTCAAATTTCTCTAAAATATTTTTGTTTTAAAAAATACTCTATGTAGCACAGTCACAGATACTGATATAACACTTATCACGAACACGTATAATTTCTAAAATGTAAGACACGGAATATGAATCTATATATTATATAATTATGAATTATATAAATTGACAATAAAGATGTATGTGCACAAGTATGTTTCAGATTTTGATTTTTTTTTATCATGATTAATTCAAAGATTTATTCATTATTTTTTATAATTATAATAAAAATTTATACAATAAATTTGAGTCTTTAAAAAATTAATATACTTTTTTATTTTGAATGGATGTCCTAGCAATGTCGATATTCATTATGTTTGTCCTACGTCATTTAAGAGCGAAGTGTATCAGTCTAATAGAAAATACTCTCTCAAAAATCTTTCCTTCATCCACTTTATTAATTTAATATTTTCTGTAATAATGAAAAAAAGAATCTTTATAAATTCTACACTAAATTATTCAAAATATGATATGACTGGTAGAAGAAAAGGAAATACAAAGATGAATATAGCAAATAAGGAAGTGATAGATACTCGTCAATAAAAGCGGATACTTGTTGAACTACGCAGCGCGGCGAGGAAGATGCAAAGTCAACAAACAGAGAAAGAAGAAGAGGATGAAGGCCCACCACCCGGGTGGCAACCAATTTCCACTCATCCGCCGCCACCGCCGCCGCAACTGCAATCGCAACCGCCGCCGCCGCAACGTCCATGTGGTCAGTTCCTACTTTTCTTTTCAAAACCCTCTACTATTTGCTTTGCTTTCATTTGTTTTTTTTTCTGCAAATTTCTCAGCTTGTAAAATTGTTCACGCGTTTTGAATCAGCAACTGCACAATTAAGTTGATTACATGTCTTTGTATTCTGAACTACTGAACTTTAAAACGCGCAATTCATTCTGTTTTTGGGAATGTGTTTCATTTTTTATCAAGATAGTGAGCCTCGAGTGTTGTTGAGTTAGGGTTTACTCTTTAATAGCTTCGAGTTTCAGGTTAATTTGATTCTTAGTAGATGGTTTTTTTAATGAGGAAGAATAGATGTAGAAAGGGGTTTCAATGCAATATTGCAAAACTTGTTGTTTGAAGTCTGTGAAAGGGTTAAAGGAAGTGGTTATATGTTGGTGAATTGTATTTGTGATACCCCTGAAAGAGTCCTTGTTTTTCTTTTTTTGATAACCATTTCATGAAATTGGTTATTAACTTGATCACTCTGACTGGCAAGCTGTGTGAACAGGTTGGGTTCAGATGGTTTGCGGTTCTTGTCATCGCCTGCTTTCATATCCACGAGGTGCCAAACATGTTAAATGTTCATGCTGTGAGACTGTCAACATTGTATTAGAAGGTTGTTCATCTTTCTCATTGGCATTGCTACCATTTCACAGAAGCATACCTCTGCTCGAAATCTCAATTTTGCATTTCATGTTCGATTATGCTTTTGATTGATTATGGTTACTTTTGGGTTAACAGTTTAATTAATTGTTTGTTCCACAAAATCTTATCACATGAGGATGAAAGCTTGTTTCACAAGTACTTGATTCAGCAACCTTATTAGTAAGCTTCAGTGTGATGTTTATTGAAATCAGTTAAAGAGCTTATCGGAGAGTAATAAATAATTTCACAATCTTAACCAAATACCTTCAACTTTTTAATTATGTGCTTATATGATAAGATAAACCCAACTAAGTTTGGGGAAAAGCTCTGTTTAACAAACACTTCCATTAGCAATTTTATGCTTGATCCAACACCCATTATATGTAATGTTGTGCTCTAAGCTTGTTAAATAATATTTTCTATTTGTTAAAATTTAATATATTTTTCTTCAAAAAAAATTGTGGTCTTTTATAGAAGGGTTCGCCCAATGCCAGTGACTGATCACATTTGGATTTGATGACGGTATCATGATCCAAGCTTTTAACTAGAGCTTTTGGTATGGTTGTATTGTACAACGGTAAATCTTCATGAATGACAGTATGTACTGACATCAAATCTTCCATATGTTGATGTTTTCATTTCTCAAATTCTTTTCTTGAGTTTTGTTCTAGTTCCTTCTTGATCCTTTTGTATTCTCTCTTTTACATAAATTTCTTTTATGCGCTGCAAATTATAGGTGGGACTAGAGGTGCCTCACAATGATGCTAATAAGCATATCAAGCTTTTATTTAAAAGAAATCCTTCATAAGTTGATGTTTTCAGTTTTCACTTATCAAATCAAACTGTATTATTTTTCTTGAAGTTGACTTACTTCCTTGTAAATTATGGCATATGGCATTGTCTTACTTTTTTGTGTGGTTAATATATTTAAATCAATATCCCATTCCTCACAGCTGATCAGGTTGGGCAAGTTGAGTGTGGCAGTTGTGCAGTATTGCTAATGTACCCATATGGTGCTTCACAAGTTAGATGTTCCTCATGCCAGTTTGTGACAGAAATTGGGGTACGTTAACTGTTATGTATTTAGTACTTTATCTGAAAAATAGTCTTCTTTTTGAGACAATGTTTGGTTTACCAGACAGACATCTCATGAATTAATAGAGTAATTGAAAGTTCTGTAAAAAGAAAATTCCCTTTAACTTTTTTAAACATTTTAATGAAATTTAGAATATACAAAGACTATAGTATCTTCGTATTGTGGTTGACATAATGGATGAGTACAACTTCTATTTGAATTGTTGTTGGTGATTGATACATTTAGAAATGAGAAATACTAGAGGGCATGCTAGTGACTGAAAAACCTAGCCTTTTCTATGTCAATGTAGTGGGATTTACTCTAAATAGAACTACTCATTTGAAACCTTCAGGGGCTAATTAGTGGATAAGATATGATAACATATGATAGCTTGTGAGAGTTGGGAAAATTTAGATACAATACCATCCTAATACACACTTATATGCATACCATATAGCTCATAGGATTGTATTGTGGTATCTTATCATATATTGAAGTGGAATAGAGAGTGCCGGGAATTTCTTGCTTCTTGCTTCTTTCTCTATTTTCATTGTATACTACTCTTCTGTAAACAATACATTGTTGATTGCTCCTCTTAATGTCAGTTTAATTCAACTCTTACTTTGTTTGGGGGAAATAGGAATTCTAAATATATACAATTATTAGGCTGATTCTTTTAACCCATATAAAGAAAACAACAACAATAATTATTAGGCTGCTCAAGAATGCACCACTTTGCTTCGAAGAACTGGTGGCAGGATGTGGAAAATTGGTAAAAATATTTGCAAGTTGAAGTCACAAGTTGACACGAGGAAGAGAGATAACATGACTATAAAGAGCTTCATGAATAGAGTGACAATCCTCCTCAATATATGCTCATTGTACCCATGAAAAATCAAATTAGTGGCAAGTTGTTGAACTAATGTTTTCAGCATGGAGAGGTGTGACATTGCTTTGAGGAATTCCAAGTTCAGCCAGCAAACCTAAATCCAAATAATCCCAAAACAAGTTGTTGACGTAGCTCAATATTTAGACTCAAGTGGATGACTTGGATGCCTGGACTTGCTTTTCACTCTTACAAGAAATCAAACTAGGAAAGAAACATGCACCAACTACATGCAAACCTCATAGTATCTAGATGGATTGTCGAATCCACAACACTATAGGTAATCAGAGTAAGAGACAAACTAGCAAGAAAAAATAAATCCCATTGAGAAGTTCCTTTCGAAAGTAACAAATAGTGTGACCAATAGTAACCTGTTGCAAGTGACATTAATTGCCCAAGGAGAGGCAAGGTTGACAAAGTCACAATTGAATTGTGGCGCTTGGGCTACTACACTCTTAAGTAAAAGGAATTGCATCTTGACTATTAGTTATAACTTTTAACCTTGTGGTCAATGCTCCCAACAATTGGTATTAGGATCAAGAGTTCAATTCCTAGCGGTCCAATTGCTAAAGAGGAGATTATTGCATGTGATATCAATTGTCCTGTGATGGAGGTTAGGTGGACCAAGTCACTATCAAACCATGACGCTAGGACTGCTACGTTTTTAACTAGAAAGAGTTGTGTTGTGACTAGTGTTATAACTTTTGGCCCAATCGTAAGTGCTCAATCCAATAATTGGTATTAGAGGGAAGATCACGAGTTCAATTCTCAGCGGGGCAATTGCTGAGGAAGAGATTATTATAAGTGACATCAATCATTTTGTGATGGAAGGCAAGTGGATCAAGTCACAATTGAACCATGATGCTTGGGGTGCTCTCTTCTTAAATAAAAAGAGTTGTGCCTTGACTATTGGTTATAAATTTTGGCTTGGTGATAAATGCCCAATCCAACACAACCAAGTGAAAATGATATGGAGTGGACACAAATAGTTAAGACTACACACCACTCCAATTGGTGATACTTAAAAGGATCAAGTAAAAGATCACCCTCACTATGATATTTGACATTAACCTCGAGGAGTATCCAGTGAGGCAATAGATTGAAGGGCAACCATAGAAATTAAATCTATATTGATGCTGATTAGAAGATACCCTTGGAATGAGAGTGGACCTCAAGACCTAAGAAGTAATGAAATCAACCAATTTTCTTCATTTTGAAAGGAAGCTCGAAGCAATTATTTAAGTCTTTACTCGTAAATTCGTAATGACAATGTCATGCACATAGCTAAGAAGGAAAAAATGTCAACAATTCTGTGATGAAGAAATAAAGAGGTGTCATACTGGGTAAAAGAGAATTCAACTAAAACAATTTCTCAAACTATGTCATAGGAGCTTTTCTCAAACCATATAAGGAGCGATTTAATTTATGCGCTATGGCAAAAGAGGATAACAAACCTGAAGGAGTCACATGAATTTCTTCTCTTGGGTCGTCATGAAAGAAGACATTCTTCACATCTATTTGATGAAGAGACCATCCTCTAGAAGCTGCAATACAAAGGATTGTTCTAATAGTAATCATTTTAGCAATTGGGGTAAATAATTAATCTAGTCAACATTCCAAATTCTTACCAAGAGCAACTTGGTGAGCCTTGAAACGATTAAGAAAGCCAGTTGAATGCAACTTCACAGAGTACACCCATTTGCAACCAATGGATTTAATAGTAGGAAAACTTGAAGTGCTTGCAACCCCTTTTGCATTGCTTGTATCCATCATGAGTCTTTAGTTGTCTCTCAGTAACGTCTAAGAATAGATGTCAAATAGTGTGGCAAGGGAAGTAGTTTCAAACTCATACCTTTTCGATGGATGAGATGTGTGGTAGGACCTGCATGGTGCTATTGGTGATCAAATGATGGTAGTGCAGCTGAATGTTGAGATGCTGCCAAATCGAGAACACCAAAATTGTGTACTATTGGTGCACACCCGAGTGTATAAGAGTATGGGCTACATGAAGAAGGAATCTCTGATACAATATTAAAAATTGACTTTTTTTCATTGTATACTCTTTTGTAATAATATATTTTCAATTACAGCTCTTGTCAATTTAAACTAATGCCTAATTTGTACGAACCAAAATAGGAATCTAACTATATACAATTATTAGGCTGATTATATTACCATGTAAAAGGAAACAATAATTATAACGGATTCTTGACTAACAAAGATATGGCCAATGTGATCTTTATGACATAGATAATCTTCATCTTTCAAACTAGTTTTATGTGATTGAGTTAGACTATAAATCCAAGTTTTAAGCTAGTTTTAGAGTATACCCTAAATACATTATAAGGGCCACCTATATTTGTCTATGCTCTATATCTTAAAGGTTTTCATTGGGTCGGATAACCCGATAACTCAATCCAATTCAAATAGATTAGGTTGGATTTTGTTTGTGTTGGGTCAATCCAACTCTCGTGCCTAACATAGATAGCCTAACCATTTTCTCTTCTTGCCTACCCTAACCTTCACTGTCAACGCTATTTTGTCTCTGTTCTCTCACACTGAAACTCGCAATGGTGCGTCATGACCTCTACTTTGGCAGTGCAATTGTGCCCCTCATTATCTCCCTCACTCAATCTCGGGTGATTTTCTCATTAAAACTTTGAGTGAAGGTTTTGCACATGTGCTATTTTTATATTACATCATAGGCAAGTCCCAAGTATACAAAATTTTGACAACAAAATCAGTAATTCAAAGGTTTTATATGTTTCCAGTTGCCAAATGCATTCCATGTTTTTTAATCATATAAAGGCCCCTCATTTTCTAGTGAAGAAATTTTAACACGATCTCTCCCCCTTCCTTTAATAGCAATTGTCTTAACATTGCATGTCCATTCCTTAGGAGAAACGCCATTGATATCCCTCTCCTACAAGACCCTACCCATGTACATCTTTGCTTTACAAAAGGCACCAGTCAAGTCATTATACACAACAACATTGACCTTAGTTTAACTTGCAAATCTGACCTTTTTAATATAAGTTGATTTTTGAATATGTAGAATTTATAAAGTATTGCAGCATATTCTTCCTATTAGGGAGTCGTGAGAGTTCAATGAAAAATACGCAATAGATAGTGTGTGCATCAGAATTACTTGGGGTTGCTCTTGTTTGTGTGGTGAATGACAATTTTGTTATTTATTATTTCAAAACTTTGACTAATTGATTCAATTCAATCTAATTCGGTGAAGGGTGGGTTGGATTGGGTCTAACATATAAAATGTTAAACCCAATGCAAAAAAAATTGGGTTGGGCGATTGATTTACCCAAATCTGACCAAACCCAACCCAACCCATGTACACCCTACTATATGTTTATTCCTAGGCGGGAAAGGATGTTCTTGTTGGGCAATTCACACCTTTGTCCATGGTTTAGATGGCTTCTTGGGTGAGTGAGTTTGTTATGATGGTAGAGATCGTGTACGAGATTATGCTTTCAAACCGAAATAGATATTCATACTCAATTAGGCACCAAAACAAATTTGTCCGTAGCGATAAACAAACTACATGTACTCTGATTAATGACATAACCATTAACTAACCATACTTAATTAGGTATAAGTTAAAGAAGTGAAATTTGAACTAACATTAAGTTTGTCTTAGGCAACTAAGACTTAGGCAGACAGGGACCTGCACTTGCACATCTGATGGCCAAAGATAGTTATAACAAAAACAGCACCATAGCTTTTTGGCATGAACTACCGCATTTGCACTAAAAGAAATTGCCAAATCCCATTAACAATAACATGCATAAGAGATAATTAGATATAGCTCCTTCAAATAGCAAGAGAAAAAATGATTTTTTCTTTCCTTTGCTTTAAATCCAGCAAGATGCAACGATTAAAGCAAACTTCTGAGTGAAATTTATACCATTATAGACATTGTTTCCGCTCCAATTTTCACTTTCTATTTTTGCTGGAAAAAAATACATAGTAATAAGGGCTTGACAGATCAAATGTCACGAGGGGGTTCAGAGATGGTTGCAAGTGAAACACAAAGAGGTAGCATAAGGATGAAGAGGAAGATAAAACTGTTAACTTTTTATGTTAGTTTGTATCCCATTCCCCTCAACCAGACCAATTTTTTATTAAAGATTAGGAAAGTGTTAAGTGATAGAATAAGCCTATCTCATTAGCTCACTAAACTGTGGATTAAAACAGGATAAATAGTTTATCTTATCCTCTTTCTCGTATCAAAGTTAATGAGAACTAGAATGTTTTGCTTTTGTAAGGGGAATTTATTATCTTTCTTCGTTAGACCTGCCCATTTTGATTTTCAATTATAAGTCTACCTAAATGCTATTGAACTTGTAGCCTAATACAACTATGAGTTTCATTTAAACAATAATTTCTCATGGATTTTGTGCAGGCACACAACAAGCGGCCTCCATGGTCTGTACAACAAAGGAAACCAATTCCTGCAAAATCTGGATGTTAGTGACTTGCCTATTGACCTATTGACCTATTGATCTATCTTCCTTGTATAACAAACAAATTAGTTATGATAATTTATGAATCGATCTCAAAATTGCTTTCTTACAAAGAGACACACCCATATGCAATTATTATTTTATATAAAATTTTGGAAGTAATTTTACTATAATTTTTTCATGAAGTTTTACTTGAGATTCTTCTATTCCCCTTCTTGGCCCCTCTATTTCATTTGTTCCCCTTGAATATCATTGTCATGTGCACTTGACTATTATGGGATGAACATTAATATCTTATAATTGTTTTTTTTCTTCATAATTGACTCTTAGACTGTTGATCATATATATAAAATTTTGTATTAATATAAAAGTATTTAATGTCTTGGTTAGGTGTGTGTATATGTATATTAAAATTAACGAAATATATGTTTTTTAAAATATAATAAAATACGATTAATTTGTTATTTTTGTTCAATTCTAATAAAATTTAACATAAATAATTGTGATTATACATAATTATAATTTAATAATTTGATCCACAATTTTTTTATTTTATATATAGTTATTGACACTATAATGTTCGATGAAAAAGTTGTAATTTTTTATTAAATGTTACACCATTTCCTATTTTTCAATTGAAACTCCATCTTTTGATTGACTGTTTATTAATCTCCATAACTTATGATTGAATTTTTTAAAATCTGACTACTGAGATGGAAGGTTTAAACGCATAAATTACATTATATATATATATATATATATATAATCTTAATCTAATATTGTTTGACGGCTAATTTATATAAATTAATTTTCATTATATCTTTTCAATCTTAACAAGATTTGGCATTAACAATTATAATGATACATTGATGAAACATTTGATAAAAGTTATATTATTGTAGTTTGACATAAAAAATAATCAAGAGTTATTTTCTATCCTTGTTCTTTATTTCTTCCAGATGAATTTAATCTCACTATATACATGTGTATGTGTGAGTTTCTTTAATTGGATATTTGTAAAATTTGTCCTAATTTGTAATATACAAAAAGTAATTTAAGACTGTTCTTATAAATAGAAGTAGCTGCAAGATATGGGCACTGCCTACTCAAGCATGGTAGTTTTTCTTTTTTAGTTGCACTAAAATCCAAATTCTCTTTTTTTTTTGGGAAAATAAGAAGTGGACACCATAAGGATAATGCACTTTTTAAATGTGTTGCCTACTCATTCATTTTTTTTCCTGAGAAAGTCCGTTTTTGTTTATTATGTATCTTCTCATTAATGGTAATGTCACTGTTGATTATATGTGCTGCTAATAAACTCAACTCATATTATTAGTGGATTGAATTTCTTACAATTTGTTCATTCGTAATCCAGGAAAAACATTTAGCTGTTACAATTTGATGTAGAAATATATTGTTAATATTTTGAAATGATTTCTCAGTCGATTATGTTCTATCTCAATTCTTCTAACAATAAGAATTAATTTTCGCCTCATTCCAAATGTTCTTATAGGTATTATTTGTCAGGTTGTGTTTCCCACTTCAATATGTTAAAAAAAATCACAAGAAAAGAATATTATATAAAGAAGTGTTTTGTATTGATTATGTACACTCACTAATTAACACACCTATACACTCATCATCTTGTACAGAAACACAATTTACAAAAACATAATCGCCCTATAACTCTAACAAGCAAGATTTACAAGCTATAATTTTTTGAACAAATTACGACATACTTGAAATGAATTATACGAATGGGTAAATCATGTTTTGTCATAGTAGTATTGAAATAGTAGTACTGAAAAAAAGTCACATTTCTTTTTAGCACGAACTTTTAACACGGCTCTTTTTTTGAGTTCGTGAAAATGAAATATAAGACATAATTAATTTCAAAATATGTGTTTTCTAATAATTTTGGTAAAAAAAAATACACTAAAATGGTAATTTTTGTCTCTAAAAGAGAGTTAACTACAACACTTATTTGAATTATCTATATAGAGTGCTAGGGATGGAGAAAAAGCGATTTGCTGGTATCTTTCTTACGCTCTATTTATTCAATATATTGAATTAGATCTAAATAATTTCTCACTTAAATATTGAAAAAATAAAAAGAAAAAAAAAACGAAACGAGATCTTTCATGTATTTGTGTAAAAATTAAAAAAATTATCGATGTTAATATTTTTTATTTTTTCTCATACACTTGTCCAAACAGGTCAATTAAAATTTTTATTGACGAGAGGATTTGTAAAGATTAAGACTGTTAAACCAATCTTAATCTAGACTAGTTTATTTCAATCACTCACACTTAATTAGCCTACTGAAAGGTAAGAACCATTGAAAAATATATGGTTTCTATGATAGCTATGCGCTCAGATTTGGAGAAGAATTTAATCAGAATCAGCAACAATGATAGCAAGAAAAGAAGGAGAAACATCTGCAAGAACAAGGAAAATATATATCTTAATATAAGCAGATATTGTCCAGAATTTGTGTTGCAAAGAATTATATTTTTAAAACCTGGTTGTAATAAGAGATTAAAGTGAAACTCTGTAAAGAGAGTAGACCTCGAGTTTATCTTTGATAACATTTTCCAGTGAAATTAATTGAATCAGTGATTGTGATACATCAGACAATCTGTCTGCGCATTGCAGTCTCAGTCTTCAGGTGGGAAATCCTCGTCCGAGGTACTTTCCAAGAAGGAACCTAGTGTTTTCCTGAGAATGCTGAAAGTTTTATCGTCCTGTGTGACAAAAGACAATCAATCGTATATGTTCATGCCCCGCTGAATATATGAATCAAAGAGAGACTGATAGAATGCAACATATAAAACTATATCCCACTGCTTAATTTACCTGTTTCTTCTTTTTCAATGACTCTTCCAGTTGGGCAATTTTATCATTGCAGGCCTTTTCTTGTTCAGATATCATAATTCTTTCCTTCTTCCCTGTGTAGCATTCGTGAAGTTGTAGAGAAAATAAAATTATTGAATTCAGGTTGCTATTTTATAAATTCATAAAGGCAGATTAAATGATATAGCTTACTCAGTTGTTCATATCGCACAAATAGTTTTTCCTTTTCCTCTTCAAATTTGGAGATAATATCTATCAATGGACAGAACAGTAGTTACCGTCGATTATACCAGATGAATTAACACTATTATAATTTATATATTTCAAAAGTAACACTTAATTTCACAGGAATTACCACTACTATATATTCCAGAAACTGTCAAAGAATCACAATAAGATAACACAAGCAGTTTCACTTATTCAAAAAAAGGGCTATTACACGTTCATAACAGATGAAGTTAATTAGTCCACAATGACTATCCTACAGGGTGTACCTTTCAGTGCCTGCAGAGAAGTGGCTTTCTCTTTGCAAAAGTTCTCGTGAAGTGCTTGAAACTTAGTAGTTTCGCTCTTCAAGGAACTCTCGTACTGCATGCTTGTAATAACAACAGTGATTAAACCAGTTTTGGGTAACACACAATATCCACACAAACCATAATCGTCTACAAACCTCTTTGGAACTCTTTGAAAGCGCTTTAGTAATGCTTTGCCTGACATTGCAACGAAAATATACTGTTTAATACAGTGAAATACCGGGAAACCAAAACAACATGAAATTCAGACTTCAAGTTTACCTGTCCTTCTCAATTTTTGACCTCAATCCCTCCATCATAGACTTAACTTCAAAACCCACACTATCACAAATAAAAAATAGCAATCACTAAAACACTGATTATGGAAACCACAAATAAGAAAATAAAATGGCGGTTGCATCAAATTTGTAGCTCTTTTCATTCGAAGTCAATTATCATCGATGTTTGTGGCAAATTTACAATTCCACGTCAAGCATGCATGTTCTAGATCACATAGAAGAAGCACGCACATCGATTCAAAATCAGAATAAAACACTGCTAAAACCTTCTACGCATTATTCCAATATTTCCAGGCACAATCTTCGAAGTTTAAACTACAGTAACAGAAACGTTTCAGGTAGGATCGAAACGTAAGTACCTGGATATTGTCTCTTCGTTCTTCTTCTGACCATCCTTCTGAGCCTTGTCTCTGATCAAGTGCAGCGCGGACACGATTCCTTTTATGTCACTGAAGATTTGCACGATTTTAGCACAATTCCAAAAAAAAAAATGAAAGGACAAAAAGCAGCGAAGACGAACTCTGAGAGATCGAAATCCAAATCGAGATCGAAATTATCTTTTGTTGATCGGTTGTTCTTATCGGTCTTCGTGAGTTCGGATTCGGATGCCCGCTTCCTTGACCCGGATTTGGTTGCAGACATTGCAAAAGCTTCGTATCTCAGTGAGAGAGACGCCCTGTGAGTAATGAGAGAAACTCAAGCGATGAAAGCTTTCTCGCGTTTGCGCGCGCTCAAATCGTTATGTTCATTAATTTCAAAACTTACACCTCAGCGTTCTTAGTAATTATAAAGCTAAAATATTTATTTGGTTGATTTTTATAATAATTATTTAGAAATTACACATAAGATCATCTAAAATTGATTAATATCAAAATCTATGGATTAGTAGGATATAAAATTAAATCTAATTTGAATGTTTTAAACTATTTACAAAATAAAAACAAATAATGCTCATCTTCTAAATATATATATTCAGGAAAAAATTAAATTGAGAAGTTAAGCTACTTATTGAATTTGATTTGTTTTATTAATAGATTAAGCAATATGTCAAAAAAAAATGGGTATATTTAAAAATACAATTTCTTCTTACTGGAAAAAAAGTGTTGATCTTCCAAGATGGAAGAAGGTGACTTACCAAGTTGTTGAGTTATGATTTTGAGATATGATTACCAAGTTGATCAAAGATGGTAAAGGGAGATATGTATGCAAAAAAAAAAATCATGCTCAAATTACTAATAGCAGAAAGAGAATTATAAGTATAATAAGTATGAGAAGTGAAAGAGAATTATAAGTATAATAAGTATGAGAAGTGAGTAGTCCTTATGAGATTGACTTGTATTTATAAGTCTTTACATTCGGGTTGCACTATTCAAAAAACATTTAAAATAAATAAGAGATATAATTAATTATTGAATATTTGTCATTCAATCAATAATTACTATATCCAATACGGTTGCGTTTGATTTGATTGGGGTCGAGACAAAAGATAATTTAAATCTATCTTTTTCTCTTTAACATCTGAGACGTCTTTTAAGAACAATATAGTGATAAAGTTTCAAGTTCCAAAGCGGATAATACCTTGAATGCGATTATTGATCCCAATAATGTTATCTCAATATACTTGAGGTTGGAGCATTGACGTTGTTGTGGGAATGAAAAAGTGGTTCTAAAGACGAACCCTTATTCCCCTTAGCCCTCGATTGGGGACATTTTTTCTGTTATGTCCAATGATCACAAATCATTTAGGAGTCAAGATCAAAGATAATTTAAATACACATTCACCTTTAACCATCTGATATTGATATGTTTTGTAAGGATAATTCGAGTTTCAAACTCCAAAGTGAACAATATCTCAAATACGGTGATTAATCATAAAAATATTATCAAAATGAACTTGAATTTGGAACACATTTTATTTCAAAAAAATGGATTAAAATGTTTTCGTCCTTGCATTTTTTAATTTTTATTATTATTATTATTATTATTATTATTATTAATTTACAATAATATATATATATATATATATATATATATATATAAATGGTAACAAAGAGTCTAATTAATAAACCATTAATGTAAAAAAGTTATATTACTAATTATTAAAAAAAATCATTTTTAAATATGTAATTATTATGAAAGGGATGAGAGAATTGTTGTAATCAAGAGGACGAACAATATAACATTCACTTCACCTAGTTTATACAAAAACTAAACGGTAAAAAATTAATTGAAAAAACATAAATTTTTTTAGTATTAAATAAAAAAAGGGACTTAATTGAAAATATATAAATTTAAGAAAAATTTGAAACTTAATTATACCTAATTTTTTTATTAAGAATAAGAGTATAAAGTGTAAAGCTCCATAGAAAGAAAAAAAAAACAGAGAGCGCCAACTCCTCTTTCTCCCTTTCTCATTCTCTCCATTTTCTCTTCACTTTCTCACTCCAAATCTCGTCTATTTTAAAATATTAGAATCTGATTGCACCTTAGAATAGCTGAGGAGTCAAGGAACATTTCTATTTGAACAGATTCTCAAACAAAGTAAGTCTATTTTTGCTATAGAGATTCCTTATTCTACTATATACTGATTTTTTGTTCTATTTAAATAACTTGTATTAAATCGTCATAACTTCAAGCTTATCTAGACTAAAAAAAGTAAGATCATAGAGGTTGCTTGGAAAGAAAAATATTCAAGTAAAGGGAACTAACTTTAGCTTTTTAATAATAGGCTAGGCTAAAAGATCTGGAAGTGAAGGGGACGTGGTCCCAAGTTACAATTTCTATTGTACGGATGTTGATTTTGATAATTTAGTATTTAAGTGTTTTTTTCTGTTAAATGTGTTTTTGAATGTTAGGGAATTGTGTTATGAATAATTTGAAGTGTTGATTTTGGTTGAAGATTCGAAATTAAGTTTGTTAAGTTACTTAAGTTATGGTATTATCACTCAAGCGAAATGGGGTAGAATATTTACCATACTCTCAAGTTCATTATTGTCCAAGTGAAAATATTTTCGCTCAAACAAAGATTATACTACAACTAAGCTTAGTCTTGAGTCAATTTCTACTCAGATGAGGGAATTCTCGCTCAAGTGCAACTCATTCTTGCTCAAACAAGGCAAATTTCGCTTAGGCAAAAATTTCAGTGCAACTAGGCTTGATCTTGGCCTCATTTTCGCTCAAGCTAGCCTAATTTTTCCTTCAAAAAAAAACTTTTTTTTTCTTCTCTTTTCTTATTGTCTCTTTAATTAGTTAAATTATATATGAACATTTTTTTAATAAATATAAAGTGAATATGAGTTTGTATAAGCAATTCAATTGTGAAATTCCTAAATGATATATGTGATATATTTGAAAAATATTAAATGATGTATAAGTCATTGAATGATATTGTATGAGGACAATTGTATGGAATTAAAGTCATACATTTAAGATAATGTATGGATTGTTGTTTGTGTTGTGTATTAAGTATTGATGTCCATGTGGTAATAAATACTCCCTAACTTCACTGATGCTTTAAGTCACACAAACTAAGATATCAGGTAGTGAGAAACTTATGGGGAAGTTCATGCACACCGTGACATATGTAGATGCACAACTTGATATGCATTGAACTTACCATGATACCATGATTCTTGGGTTCTTTTGTAAATCCAAGTATTAAATTTGATAAAATGTTAGTATCTGATAGGACTTACTTAATACGAATCTTTCGAAAGACTTTAGTTAATATTTTTTTTTTTTTGAATATCATGAATGAGTAAATTCATGTGTGATTTATATGATTTTTTTTTATAATTTGAAGAATATTAAATAATTAAGATTTGTTGGGATGTTTTTTTTAATATATATTATTTCTTTATGCAAATTTACTTCCATAAACTTACCTCTTACATGTTTTGGTTATTTTGTGAAGTGTGACTTATGTATATGAGCAAATACCAATGCAGAGTATCTAGAAACAATAAACTTTATTAGACTATCCTTTTTTAACATCGTATATATATATGTTATGTATCATTTATATTTTGAAATACTTTTTACATTGTAAAAGACCGTGTATTGGACTATAAACAAATTCTACCGAATGACGAGGATGACAAATTTATTTAAGCTAAAAATTATATTTTAAAATGCACAAGGATATATAAAACATTTAATTACTTCTTTAAAGCGAATAAAATGCATTTTAAAAATAAAGTAAATTAATAATTATGATTAAAAATTAAACTATTGTAATTATTATTAATTTTTATGTTATTGAATGTATGCTTTTTACTTTATCCTCATTTAAAAACATTGATTTTTTTTAACCAATAATTATAACCACGCATTATCCAGTGAAATAGTCATATATATATATGAGTCGCACCCTTCAGTTTGTTTATAGTCTTGGTTTCCTTTCCTGTTGGGATAAAGATGTTTTCAAACCACTGTTACTATTTGACATTCTTATAACAATATATGAAATTAAGTAATTTAATTAAAATATAAATAAAATTAATGAATATGAAAGTAATAAAACGTGTTGTAAAATAGGAGTGTAAATATTTTAGTGCCAAAAAATTAGGATCTTAGATGCTTTGTTTTTGGAGTTGCCAAAAGGACAGAAAGACAAAGTCCTTTTTATATATATATATATATATATATATGAGTAAAATAAATATCAATGGAAGGCAAAACCAGCATAATTACAAAAACAAATGTTCTCCAGCACATGCTCTTGTACGAAAACACACCCCAACATAGTTTTCTTTCATCTATCCACATGCCCTCTAACAATACAAAAACAATAAGGACAAAATAAAGATCCAAACGACCTTGATTGTTTTTATGTTAAACAACTACTTCTACATTTTTTCAATTAAAATATATATTGTGACTTCAATACTTAAATATTTAAATGAGATTAGTTGAGACACGTGTCTCAAATGATTAAATATGTAGGTTGTGGGCATGTGCTTGTTTTCAAGGAAAGCATTCGATGCATTATTTCCTTTGCACTTCTTTTTATAATACTTCCCTTTGTCACTTTCCAGGCATGGAGCTCTGTCAAATTAGAGAGCATATTATATTATATTATATGCTATTTACTTATCCATTATAAAGTTAGAAATATCAAAAAATTCGGATAAGTGTATACATCGATACAAATTCGGATAAGTGTATACATCGATACAAATTCGGATAAGTGTATACATCTTTTAACTGACTGATCTTTTATTGTGATTAATAACAATAAAATAACATTGTTTAATGAATTTTTAATGATAAATTACTATTTATAAAATAATAATGATTATACAGTTAATTCAAAGTTATCGTTTAAGATATTTATAAATACATATTTTAGTAATATAATCTATTTTATCTCATATTCATAATTCTGATTAAAAACACTTTCGTATCTCTCGGAAGATTTTTTTAGGTGGACCTTTTTTTTCATAAGAAATTAATTAAAAACTCTTTCACTTACTAACATTATATCCTCTTCTAATTACACTCTTTAAATACATTTTCACTAAAAAAATATGGTTTAGTTCATAATTATGTTATTTAAGCATATTATTAAAGTTCAATAATTGATTTATATGTAAAAAATAAACATTTTATGTAAAAACACACGTCACACGTATTATAGAGATATTAGTAATTTAAAAGATTAATCTCTAACTAAAAAATAGTTCAAGTTCAACTAACAGTACAAAATGAACACAAACAAGCGTGTTGGTTCCCTATTCTAGAACACACATATAAAAATTAACATATATTATAAATGGGTTTATAACATCTCAATCCTATAATTTTGAGAGTTTACACCAACTCATGCACTAAATTTTAAAGATTTTTTTATATAAATGATTTACTTAGACATAAATTTGTAGGTAGAAAAAAAAATCGTATTTTGTTTGAATTTGTACTTGAGAGGAAATATTTTCATCGTATAATACTCAAATTTTAAAGTTAGTTATCAAGTTTAAAATGAATATATTCTGTATGTTACTATCAAATTTTTAATTTATTTATTACTCTGATTTAAAATATATCTAATTAGAAAAAAAATTTCATTATTATTTGACATTAAGGAAAATAAAATATGTTTTCGGTAAATATTAAAACATTGGCAATATTAAGTAAGGACATATTCATTACTGGAGAGAGGCAAAATATAAATTCTATGTAATAAATATAAACTTTTAATTAGAAAACAAATATATTTTAAAGTATATTTGATTGCATGATTATTTTATTACCATTCCTTTAATTTTGATTTGTTTAGAAGTTGAGATTGATAGAGAGAGCCACACAAAGTTACATCTGAAGCTGGTAATGTATTAAATAAGAAAATTAGTGTGGGGGTTGCTAAAGAGAAATATGAAAATTTATTGAGTTGCACTATTAGTCATCGCTTCAGTAAAGAGAATCAACTAAATTAGGTGAGTGTTATCACTCAGTAATGGTGGACTTTGATTTTTTTTAATAGGAATCAAAGTAATTAGAGCTATAATGCATAAATTAGAGTAATAATATTCATTACAGATTATTTCAAGAGCTTAATTACAAATTTTAATTAATTATACTATATAATATTAAAAAAATGAAGTCCGAAAACAATTAAAAAAGTTATATAATTTTTTCAACAGATTTAAAGAAATAGTTTTATTTTTGCTAAAAAAAATTACAGAAAAATTTCGTTGTCTTTCAAGGATTTGGTTAGAAGTTGGAATGATCTCGCTACAAAAATTGCTTGATAGAGACAGACATACATCACTTTTACGTTGCTATCCACCAAACTATTTAATTTATATTTTTAATATTTTTTAAATGAGATTTAAAACACGATAAAAATAACAGTAAAATAATATATATAGTTTTTTTTATAACTTACTAGCATTATATTTATCATTATTTTAAAATATAAACAGCTAAATAAGGATAACTTCACAAAATAAAATTACGCTGGTTATTTTTATGTGAAAAATAATTGTCCCTAAATACTTTAAATTAAATTCCAGTTCTTGGACAGCATAGACTTCTTTCAAAATTGTATTTATTTAATTTCATTTTTAACATTAAAAACGGCCACATAAAAAAACTCTGAAAAAAACTAATATTTTAAATTTCAAATGAACGGAAATATTACAGGATGTATTTTTAATTTTTTTTTAAATTATCTTATTATATATATAATTCAATGAATTGATGATAAAACTCAAAAGTGTTGATAAAAATTCATGATATTTTACAAATTATTTTTTGTCAGTAAAGGGATAACGGGGTTTGAAGATCAAGTGGTAAAGTGCTTTTTGTTGGTAAATTGGAGAATTAGAAACACAGCATTTGCTTTGTAATTAGATTTTTTATTGCTATTTCATTTTATTTTATTGGTTAGACTTGGTCAAATAAAAAACATAGATTTAATTAGTGTTTATAGTGTGTATTTTTAATTCTAAGTTTTATTTATTTTAGGTTATAAATGAAATTACCTCTCCCTCAGAATTCTTTTTAAGAAAAGAAAATGGATCATTTCCTAACAAAACACAAGAAAACTATAACACCTTACATTATAATTTATAAGAGATAGACTCTTGTAAATTAATTTTGGGGAAAAAAATTAACATTTTATTCTGCTTTGTGTGGCATCTGAAAATTCAGGTTACAATTTTCCTTCTATTTATACATTCTTATTTTTTTTTAATCTCATTTTCTTGCAAATTCGAAATGACTCCAAAAGTTTTTTTTATTAATAACTGTGTACCTGCAAATTTTATTTGGAAAATATATATTTGTATTACTAGTATTTTAAAAAAAAAATCAGTACAATATTTCACATATAAAAAATATTGTCGAAATACTTTCGTCATATAAAGAAATAAATATTTAGAGAGCAAGTTATTCCAGCACACGAATTTATTTTCTTCTAACAATATTTATACTGATTTCAAAATTCAAATACTCAATTCAAGTTATCATTACAAAAATTACATAGGTTAATTTGAAAGTTTAATTAAACATGTATACATTTTTTTCTTTTGAGATTATTTAAGTTCTAAATGAACTAAACTTCATCTTGTTTACAATATTTATAATATACTATATTGTCATTGGATAGTCTATATTAAACTTATTTACAAAGATATTAATATTTTTTATTATTATTTACTTGTCCAAAAGCTAGATATAGTACTCAGGTATTTTATTATTTCCTAACATGAGATTTTATTGTTTCCTTACATAAGATTAGACTGTTCCCTTTTTAACTTAATCACGTTAATTTAATTGTATACATGTATAACGTACTTTATATAAGTATATAAAAGAGTTGGTGTATCTTTCACAAACCTAAATTTATAATAGATTTATCCCAACATAATCGGGTACTACTGTTTTTTTTTTTTAATTTGGTAATTCACATGAAACTTTTAGGGTGATTGACATTTATTACCATATATAGAGGGAGACTTTCTATAACTAATCTTCTTATTTTTTTATATGATGTTTTTCTTATTTTGTAGGACCTCTTGAAACATATGTATTTAGTTTCAACTACTCTCGATAACTTTTTTATTGAATCGGATTTAAAGTTTTAATTTTAAAATTGTAGGCTTATATGTTCAAATAGAATATCTCTTAAAAAAAATAGATGTTTTGGAATAAATTTTTTAGAATTTATGATATGAATAATATTGGTAAGTATCTAAATATTGAGAGAGTTGTTAAAGCAACATTCAACCACATTATTGAGAAGTACATATATAGTAAATTAAAATAAAGGTTTTAAATAAATGGTGTCATCTTTACCTTAAAAACTCAATTTTAGCCCTATATACATACCACCACACAACCATTTTGGTTTTCAATTGCTCTTTTGTCAAAATATAAGTACAATAAGTGTATGTTGTGGCTTAAATATTAGTACTAGAAGCTGAATTTTTGTAAGTTGGAAAGAAGTAATAAAATTCATGTTAGTAGGTTAGGTGTTAAATATGTTTGAGCAAAAAATATTATTTAAAAATTATGAGTTTTGTTAAGATTGGGATGATATAGTACTACTATCTCTCAATTGAAAAGTTTTGAATTTATTTTTGAGTCATTATAATGTATGTTCTATAAAACAAGTTATAGGTTATATGCAATAGAATTTCTTAGGGATTCATATAATGAGCAAGACAAATTGTCATTTGATTTGATTAAAGACAATCAAAACACATAATTTAGTTATAATCATAAGTCATTTATTATGTGAATATTTGCTAAGATTCAATTACTATAAATTAACATAATCACAGTTCAAGGAATATATTTATCAAATATATTTTTTTTATAGTTTTTTTTTTTGCAACTTAAAGTTCTATAAAGAAGTGAAATCATCCATTCTTGGACGTTTATCCACGAGCAACACAATCTCTATGCAAATAGTCAAATGGAAATGTTATTAAACAGATGGAGATTTTACCTTTGAAGATTACACGAGCAACAAACATATTCATGAATATCAATATAAAAATCAAGGAGCTTAAAGATCAAAATATGAGACTACAACATTATTTCTAGTTATATTACTAAAAGCCTTCTTTATAATATTTTATTTAGTGAGAGAATGGTAAGCCTTATGTTTTCCACTTTGTGGAGAAAACTTTTGTTTTATATAATTTTTGTTAGAGTTAACATTCATTTATTGTATCTAAGAGTGACAATTAAGAGTACTAAAATTCTTAATCTCATGGGAAAATTGAAAAAAATAACCATGAGTTATTGGTGTACTCACTTTGTAACTAAAGTTTTGATTAATGGAATCCTTTAGGAGTTTCTTGAAGGAGAACGAAGTAGCAAAAAAGTTATAGAACTATTGTGTTGTTTTGTGAAATTTTTATTTGTTCGATGATCTAACGTTTTGCTATAAAGTCTCATGACTCTAAGAATTTGACTATCTAATGCTTTTTTTAAAACTTGCCTATTACTTCAAGTTCAAGTCCTAATGAAAAAAATTATTTATTTGACAAAAATATTTTAAATGCAAAAGCGAATAATGGTGATTAGTATATTTAGAAAAACATTGTTAGGACATAGACCAATTCAAAGACGATTTATCCTAAATTGGGTGCGAGTCAAAATTCATATACAGATTGACTTGGTACAGACGAACTCTATTACGACGTATATGTATATTGTAGAGTTTCACTTAAATATATAAGATTTATGTGGAATCAAAGTTTGAAACCTTGGTAGACTCATACACAATTACTAATAAACATATTCAAATTAAAAGATATATTAACATTAACATCTTGATAACCCTTTAGCTTATTCTTATAGTTTAAAAGGGAATAGTATAAGGTATTAACATAACAATTCAACTTACAAATGTAATTGAAATACATGTACCATTACTCACCTATTCTTTGTTAACTAACATTCTTTTTTATATAAACCAATTTCTAATATTCACAATCTTTTTAATGGATTTGGAAATGACAAAATAACATGATTTTCACACAAAACCATTATAATATATCTTATTATATGTGGAATTATATTTAACGAAACATCTTGAAATTCCATTGTTATTTCTTAAACATGATAAAAAGTAACTACAAATAATAGTTAGACCTCTATTTACATATAAAAATCATAATAAATACTAAATAGATATCTTAAATGGGAATACGTGAGTAATGGTACATGTATTTCAATTACCCACTATTCGTTAATTATTGTTGGAAAATTTTATTTAGATATTTTAAAAAAATTAAGTAATCAAAATAAAATATATTAAGAAAAAAAATATTAATTATTTAAGAA
>Ga0123341_1000454_pt1 | contig 24796 bp, 19 predicted proteins | sample Turbeapinknodule_FD_89959 | JGI IMG/M metagenome (GOLD analysis project Ga0123341, IMG submission 89959) | Root nodule microbial communities of legume samples collected from Mexico - Turtle bean Mexico pink nodule | ecosystem: Host-associated > Plants > Roots > Nodule | place: Mexico: Nepantla...
CTAATTTTTATTTAATAATTTTTTTTAGTGATCTTTCTCAATTTATAATATATGATTTTTTTTATTCATTTTCATTTATAATATATTGTATACTTTTAAAATCTGAGCAAAGTTATTCTCTATTTTTATTCATTTTTCATAATATTTGGGGATAGATAGAATATCTTTTTATGAAAGTTATCATTCTTTTAATATAATTGATGGAAATTGTTTCAACACAGCAATAAAATACCAAAATATAGATATACTAGTATAGGTTTAGCAAAAAATTGACAATGCCATGACATGATTAGTCTTGGATGAAGAGGATTTTAACTTGACTCTTTTATGAAAAGATTAACAGATTTAATAAAACTATTTTTATAATTATCACTAGATAATTATATGTACTTACATTACATTTAGGTAGCTTTAGTGGAATTTAGATTCTCTCATTATTTTAGCCATGCTATAGGAAGACACAAAATAATATTTTTTTCTTTCATAAAACAATATTGACATGCTAAACTTAGGAAGGAACTAACTAGAAACCAAGTACCAATGACTAAATAATTTACATTTTTTTAGAAAAAATAAAGGGTGTTTCTAATTAAAAAGATATTGAAAACAAATTCCCATAATTATGCTGCTTAAAACAAACACTTTACTATTTTTTCTAAATAACAAATATCATCTTTTGAGAGAAAAAAAGTCATAAAAATATTATACCATGAAATCAACATTTTTTTTTTGTTAAAGTTTAAATAAAAAAATAATGTTTTTTTTACAGCACAACTGAATCATAGATTAAAGGTTTTACATTATCATGATATAAAGAAATTCCCTAAATCGGTTGTGCTTTTAAAAAAAAAGGATAAAGGAATAAACCCTTGTGTTGACCTAATTAAGGTGTGTTGTGCTTTTAATGACCATTACACCTCCTGTCAATCGTCTTAAGTAACATCCCAAATTCTTTTGATTTTTTCTCTGTCTTGAACTTTTTTTTCTATCTTTTCATACTAGGTGTTTGTATGTTTGTGTGTGTGGAATATTAATGATAAAAAGTTTTTTAAAGTGGAGTTTATGATTGATGAAAGCTTTGTCGACAGTCAGAAGACATTGTTTGTGCAGATGAAGACAGAGGAAGTGTCTAATGGGATAAGCTGTTTTGTGCATTTGGGACCTTTCTTCATGTTTGGTTCAATGAACGTTTATTTGTGTCAAAAGCAAAAACACCTAAAGCGCACCAAGACCTTACCCGTGCTTCCTGCATCATTATGTTCCAAAGTTTTAACAACCATTACTCCTTTATCTCAACTTCCATCTTCACACGAAACTGCTCCTAGATCTCAAAAATCTCTTCAACTACAATCATTTTCAAAAATAAAATTCTTTCATTCATTCTAGTAACTCAACAAAAAATTATATCTATTGAGGTGAATAACACGGATGAAATCTTGTTGCTGAAATTTCATCAAGGGTAACCAAAGCAACCATTAAGATTATATTACTGTTCTTTCATCTTTCCATCATGTTTTCTTTTATTCCATAAATTTCATTCGGATGCTTAACAAGAGATATCTAAATACTCAACTAATATTTCTTATGATGGTAGAAGTTCTAACAAAGAAGACACTTTTAACCCATTTTCTTATAAAGCAATATTACAAATTTGTTAAAAGTAACTAGGGAAAATTTAGTTAGAATTGTAAAATTATAAATGGGTAAAATTTGAATAGTTCTGTAAGCCCTAATAAATCAGTCATAGAGATTTATGTAGTGTATGCATCTCAAAAACTCAATCAGCATTAAAAATATACATTGTTACCCTTTCAAGTAAAGAATTGCACACATTTTGAGCATACTAAAGAAGGAAAATAATTAAAATCGGAACATCAACATTAGTTTTGCGGCAAAATGACAATCATTAATTTTGCGACAATTTTTTCCTGTACCTTCATATATATATATATATATATATATATATATAAGTATTTTAATTATATTCTTCTAAGTATGTTAGAGAGTGTAGCAACTTTTAGGTTAGTATGATTGCTTGTGATGATTAAAATAAATTTTATGGTATTTTTACGATGATAACAGTCTTTTCATTCACTAATTTTTTTTCCTTTTGAAAACCACAAAATCTAGAAAAAAAATAGTAAACTACAAAATTGAAATACAAAATTAAAAAAATATCCTCACACTAATATAAAAAAATATATTTATCAACCTAAATATATTTATCGGAAAAGAATGAAAGTATCAAAACTAAAAAAAGAAGATATGGAAATGCAAGTACAACTGAACTTATTTAAAAAAGTAAAATAAGTTTCATTTAAGATAAATTAAAAATTTTAAAAGGTTAAAACTCACTTTTCATTAATATGGAAGTGGAGGGAGAATTTTTCAATTTTGTTGTTTCATTCCACTTTATTATTCCCTTTCTCCTTCCCAATTCCAAACATCAAAATAAGTTTAAATTATTTCTTCCAATACAGAATATGAATATCAAAACCATCTATATACAATATACTAATAGTGATAATAAAAACTTCGTCGTGAAGCGTCAAACGATAATTCAAGAATTACAATCATATGATTTCATAAGAAAAAACTATCAATATTCAAAGTGCACATTAAAATTTACACGAAAAATTATCAAGTGCAGCTTATGTTGGTACGGAAAATTGGGTTGAAAAATCTGAACCAGATATCTAAATCAAGATTTCACGAGAACCATTACTTTAAATTTGATCGGTCAAATAAACGGCCACCATTATTTTGGTTTTGTTTAATGCAAGGCTTTGCCGAGATGATTGATAAGCTATATGTATTTATCTTAATTCACCAGAAAACTCATTCAACTTAAATGATAACTCACTGCACTCACGGTTAGGATACGGGAATGCCGACATATGTTCCAAAACTCGTTATATGTGGTAATTGCCATCCACCTTTACAAAGAGGTAACAGTGCAAAGAATACAAATTTCCGTTAACTACCAAACCAAAAATATACTACAATAAATACATAATAGGCAAACAAACAAAGAATAAAGGTGCTACTTTATACCCATCAATGTCTATGCCGAGGGAAATTTGAGGATCCGGTTTTCTGGGTACCTCTGTAGGTTCTGCTAGGAGAATCCATCGAGTTCCTGAAGGGAGCGTAGGAAGATTTGGTTGGTTCTGGCATAGTGCCCGAAGGAATAGATTCTGCAAAGCATGCTGTGTTAATGCGTGTTCTCTCAAGCTCTAGTTGAAGGAACTCGGAGCTGTACTGTTGTGCAAGAGACTGAAATACAGAAATACAGCTTTAGATAGTAAATATAGCAACAGAAAATTTCAGCAAACAATGTATTAGAACTGCTTCACAAACATAGACAACCGACGACAAAATAAAGTTCATTTTCGTATGACTAAACAAATCTATATTAACGTTACATCCACCACAAGCTTTGAAACCAAAATAATAACTAATTTATTCAGCCACCCTCAGCTCAGTATTTAGACATGCCACAAGTAAAAAGAGCAACAAACTACACAAACTAATTGCTTACAATGAGCTCATCTGGAGATACACTCGTTCCTTGTTGCTTATCATCAAGTGCATCTTCGCTGCCACGAGTTGGCCGACGATTATGTCCCGGATTGTCGATAGCATCAGTCACACTCTCCGTGGCTTTTTCCAAAAGTAATCCTTGTAAGGACTTCAAGGAATCTCTGGCATCCGATGTAAAATATGGGTTTAATATAGTCTCGAAGTACTCAAGCTGCAGAGATACAATTCGATTAATCAAACAATCTAAGCTAAAATTTAAGTTCGTGGTCATGTCTAAATTTATACTGTGCAGGTAAAGAACATGAAGCATACTGTGTTTTATCATATTATATAAAAATAAAGGATAACGATCAAAGAACACATTTTAATGGTTCCTTATTATTTACAGATCCCAGGGTACAAAGGTGTTATATATACTATAGATCTTTATTTTTCTTTTCCAAAACTACAACTTACCTCAAGCATGAGCTGACAAAATCCATTTGTATCAAGGGCACTGAGATCACTAGCTTCATTTTCATGAAAAATGCTGATGAATGTGTCAATCAAGCCTTCCACAAGAATGCCAAGTGTTTTATCTAAGAGAGGCTTAGCACCAGCAAAAACCTACGACAAAAAAACATTGCATCTCAGCAGACTACCTTCAAGAAAATATAATGAAGCAATTGTTTAAATTTTAAATACAAAAGCAAAGTTTCAGAACTAGGTTTCTAAAGCGAGGATCGCTTTGACTAAAATTCCATCTTCACGTTAATTATGCACTCCTATGCATTATAAACAAATAGCCTCTAAACTGACCTTACAGCAAAAGTTCAGCAAAATACAACATTAGCACTAGGTCAATGAAAAGAATACGGAATATTTGTAATGAAGAAGACATACAATAATAAGGAATAAACCTAATAATGGGAAATATCTTACAAATATTCCCTACCAAATCATATCATGTATCTAACAGTATCTTCAGTGGAAACCAAAAATCTCTGATCTAACAGATTTTCTTGAAAGTGTCAGTCAATAGCCTTTGTTGTGTTTAAGCATACTGTATTTTAAAGTAGCCTGTGTAGCAAAGATAGAAAGACTTTTTGTAGATTTTGTTGTGGTCCTCTGGAAGATATCATATACTCTAATGCTTTTTTTCCTTTTTTATTTCCTCCAAATAAAATTAATCTTCACCTTTTATAAAAAAAAACAAGAGTAGGATACATAATCCCAAATTCATGCAATCATTACCTCTGCGTGCACAGCTACCAATGTATGCAGCAACTCTACTGCTGCATCACGGACACCCTGGAACAGACCAACATAAAAGAGAGAATCACATCAAAACATCATTTCCGAAAGAAAAATTAAAACTCATTTCAGAGAAAAACAAACAAATAATGACAAGACATATTTACAATACAAACAATTGTCATTAGATCCTCACTTTAACTGCAGGCGCTGCTCCCCAATGAATGCCAGAATTCAGCAGATAATTCATGGCAGCAGATCTGATCAAGTTTGCCTGATGAGAACACAACAGATCATCATGGAGGTGAATAGTGAAAGCAGGCATACACAGTGCAAAATTTTCAAACATGAGTAAGCCCAGTGTTACAACTCACTATCCTTGATCTTCCTGCTTCAGAATACCCAGCCTATTTTAATCTAAATTTGAATGTTTTACTGTACTTATAACATTGAATATTCCAGCACATCAAACACAGCTCAACATATACATCAATTCTTTTGTTGGAAACTAATCATTGACCATTTGTTATTAGCTCATCTGATATTTAGAACTTTGTATAACTTAGGCAGGAGCAGATAGTAATTTCTTCTTTTATTTTATTTCATAATTTAAAGTCAATGGCTGAAACTTAGACTGCACAGATACAGGTTGGTAGAGCTTGAGGAAAGACGGGCAGCTGACCCTCAATGCACAAAACATTATAATTTATAGTGTATAATATGATTATATTCTGGTATTTGAGAAACAGGGGGCAGTCTATTCTTCTAACTGATAATTCTCCATAAACAATCATGAAAACAGTCAATTATCTCAGATGCTTCAGATAATCCTTTTAGAAAAATCAACTATAATTTACAAACCTAATAAGTAATGTAATTACTACTTAAACGCCCTTATACCTCTCATCACAGCCTCTATACTCATCTACTTCCAACCTAGTTATTTTCTTGAACAGAAACGATATTTTTCACATTTTACCTTTGCAAAAGTATATTGTTCAAGCACCTTCCCTTCAAGCGCTGAGAAACTATTCACAAGATCTTGTACATCACTGTTTCCTTCATCCTTCCCGCTGGAATTAAAATCAAATCAGGAATCAGAATGCTCTCGTAAATACAAAGACAGGATAATATCTTTATAGAAAATTATATACAACAGAGTGACCACTCAGTCACATAGGAAAAATTAGATATACAAGACCGTTACAAGAGAATAATTTGATTAGTTGAAATTAATTGCTAGCCAAATTGAATCTCAATCATAAAGAAAAAAAATTGAGATATATACATACTATCATATTGAATGAATGATGACAAGCAAACATCAAAAGGAAAGACTAACTGATTAAAAAAGCCTAAGAAATTTCTGACGTGAAGTCACAACAAACCAAATGATAAATTTCTAGCTTGGTTAGCGTGCAAGTTGCAACCTAACAAAGTCAGCAAACCTCAGTTAGCTTTAATAGCATGCATTCCTGATGAATTCTGCAATATTTTACCAGAACTTTTTATAATAAAGGAAGAATAAGGACAAAGTACCTCGAATGCAGCCAGATGTGTTTATATTTGTTATACAACTCATATGAAAGTTCATCTTTGCAATATCCAATATTGCTTAGAACAATCAATAACTTCTGATGGGGATCAGCAACACCTCCATGAAGGTCAGATGGTGTATTTTCTGATTTATGAATATATCCATTTGGTAGGGAGCCCTCTTCGCCTAATCTATGCTGGCCAAGTTCGAAACTTATACGCTCCAAACTACCTGAAAATTAAACAGAAGCTGACTCATAACAGAAACTTCATGTGCTACAACACCATTATGTTCTTTTACCTTCTTAATTTTGCTTTATTTAATTTCGTTTATATGAATATTCTGTAAACTACCCGACAATTAAACAGAAGCTGACACAAAACTGAAACTTTATGTGCTACAACAACATTATGTTCTTTCACTATCTTCTGTTTTCTTTAATTTTATTTATCTGGGGAAAAGTATGCTATTGGGTATAAAATTAACTAAATCCAACATACCAGCAAAATCCAGGAAGCAGTTTAAAAACGCAAGTCTAACAGATTCTTGAATTTCTTGAAGTTGCATAAACATTTCCTCTGACTTTGTTGCCTCGTTCCTTAAGGACTGAAGCATCCTGTAGTGATGATCATCATTGAAATATTAACCCCGAATTTTCAGAAAAAAATAATAATTGTAAAGTAGGGGTCAGGGTCTTTTATCCAAATTAAGATCTCGACATTTTTGGTCCATGGGATATACAGAAACGCTAAACTTCACTCCAAAGACAGTGGACTAGAAAACTAAAATTGAGAGATAAATTATAAAGAAATTTTCAAGTATGTCCCTGTAACAATCAAGAAAATGAGTTCTTACAAATTAAACACAAGTTCTGATGCTTACAACATATAATTTAAATAGTTCTTGGCTTATTCAACTTCTATGGGTTTAAAACTATTTCTCAGATCATTTTGCAAAAATTTTCCCATAGTTAAGTTCCCATTTCATATATACAGCCCTTACTTCCAACACCACGTAGTGGGCTATTGAAATCGAATAAATGTGGATCGTTCAGCCATCCAGCAAAGTAGAGCAAGTGGCTAGCTTTTTCCCATAACATAATCTTCATGGGTCAGAAAGGCCTATGGGCCACAGGCCTACACTTATGGGCTTCAAGAGCTTTCTAACATGAGAAAATATTGACTAATATGATTACCAAACAAAAATCACCCGAGAAAATTTCATCATGAGAAGACCAATAAAAGCTCCAGTAAGGAATGATCAAATTAAAAAGTTGTTTTTTTATTAAGAGAGTAACCCAATAAAACATCATAGAAAAAATGATTCAGTGGCCACTGATTCAGGTAGCTAACTCCGCAATTGAGATAAATGCCAGGGTGTTATTGGACAGCCACCTTAGAACATACTCAGAAGGAAACAATATTATACTATGAATTGGCATCCCATATGTAAAAGAAGGAAAAATGAAACTCATCACCCACTTCATTATTAGAGTAGTATTATACTCTAATACCTAAAAGTTAAGTTTATATTGCATTTTACTCACCGACTTCACTTTAAGGCATCAGATACATATGAATATATAAAAACTTACGAATTGATTTGATCCATTGCAGAGGCTAAAACTGAACAGAACATTAAAGGCAAGAATGAGATCGCGTATGGAGATTTATTCCTTTCAAGAATTGAAACAATAACCCATGTCACATCCTTTGAAACCTCTTCAACCGATGCCCGCATCCAAGAGCACAGCCTCAGTACGTATATTCTTATAGTCTCTGATTGCAATGTTCGGATAACACCAACTGCAACAAAGAGAGAGAGACACATGCACTCAGAACCTTAATAAATGACAACAACTTTTAGATTTGAAGAACTGATACCAGCAATAGGAGGAGCGGCTTCCTTCAATTCCAAAGCTGCACATGCTTTAGATATATCTTCTATTGCCTCACTCATGTAGGAACGGAGGACATTTGATTCCTCCAGTTCGTGAAAAATGTTAGTAACCTACACAAATAGGAGGCTGGTTATCAGCAAACACACAAAACAAATAGGAAAAATTGAAAACCATGACTACATTCTACTTGTAGAATCAATCAACCATGTTTCTCTATGCATCTCTAAATTACTAGACTAAGTTTTGACATGTAGGTACATGCTTTTATCTTTATATAATAAAGAAGTAGGCTTTCAAATATCCAGAAAAGGGACTACAGAGAAAAAGAAGAGGGGGAAAATACAAGCCAGATATTCAAAAAAAAATATTAAACATATATATGACTGAATAAACAAGTTATCTAAGTTAAATTCAAGAGACTATAAACAATGAAAGAACTAACAGAAAAACTTTGTTATAGCGTAATAGCACAAGAATGGCAAAAGGGTAGTAAAAAAACACTGTCCATACCACAAGACAAAAGCATTTCTTACCTCTAGTAAGAGGTCTTAATGTAAAAAAATGCACTCTTTGTGAACATCTATAGTCAGACAGAAAAATCTGATAGGCACCAGAATATGAACAAAAGAGTATTTATATTGAAACATAGCTAAAAACAGAGGAAAATCCACTATTATAAATTAGACTGCGGAGAATTTTAAGAAAAGTGAAACTTCGAATTCACTTCCCTCTTTCTGCAATATTATTGTATCCCCCTTACTCTCCTAGCAAGCTGTCCATTTTGTTATGCCCACCTTCTCTTTCTTTTCACTACAGCCAGTGCAACTTGCACCACTTGATTCTCTCTTCTCTCATACACTAGCAGGCTTTGTTTGAGGCCCATTTGTCCTTTTCTCTTTTATTCCCCGCCCCCTCTTTTTCTATATGCCTTCATTATGGACCCATGAAATCTAACCCAGAAAAAAAATCGACAAACATTTCTAACCCAAATCCCCAAATTGACATGATGTTAACTAAGAGATTAAACTAAATAAATAAATAAAAAGTAAAAGGAATAAGATATTAAATAGATTAACTAAATAAATAAATAAAAAGTAAAAAGAATAAGATATTAAATAGATTAAACTAAATAAATAAAAAGTAAAAAGAATAAGATATTAAATATAATGTCTGCAGAGAAAACAAAATAGAAAATATATCCTCCACGCATACTATAAAGAAACTGCAAAGTCAGAAAATATATATTTTTATTGGAGAAGGCTCGGTCATGTGAACACAATAATTACCTTGACTCCATACAGTGATATTGTGCTGCATATCATTGCAGAAACTTCTTCCAGAGAATGACTCGAGTATTTCACATCTCCAGCTTTTTCTTCAATTTTATTTGCAGAACTGTTGGAGTTTGAATCAGTGGAAACTTGGGAAGACTGGAAAAAGAAAAAAGGGCCCCCTAAATATATGGCAGATGTAGTTATGGGTGATAAGTTTACGAAATAAACAAAACTATAATAAAATATATAGAATGGTAAAATACAAAAAAAAATAAAAAAAATATCATAACTGCATTTCCAGAAGTAATGGAGCCTAGACTCTAGATTATCAAGGAAGAGAAATTAAAAACTCAAAAGAAGCTAGAAAAATAAAAGATGTCAGATATCATGTAATTCAGGAAGAAAAAAAGAATTTTATAACTAACTCAAGCACACCTCTACCCAAATAACAATACCTTAGCAAATTTTCCACTAAAAACAGAGAGAGCAACCTTCCAGAATGCTGGTATATGATGGACTATAACTGCAGTTAATCTACGGATATACCTTCCTCTTAAACCATCAACCTCTTCACCAGTTAAATGTGCGGGAGACTGGACTGCAGGAGAGCTATTACCAATAGGGGAGTTGTTGATATCTGACTGACAATAGTTACAAAAAACAAAATTAAAAAAATTGACACCAAATTTTATCCTAGCTTAATGACAATAAACTTACAGATTCATTCTCATCTTGAATCTGCCTCCATCTGGCATCAGAAAGAGCCCTGTCACGCAAATCATTATGCAAATTTTCCATTCTAATCTCATGATCTAATGTACACTTCTCGAGCAGACCGCGAATTCTCTGATTCTGTGAAAGAAAAAAACCCAAAAGGCTCAACAATTTGGCCATCACACAATGAAACTGAGAATGACAAGTTTAGAAATAATTAAAGCCTAAAGGGTGCGAAATTAAATGTATGAAAAACTTAGGAGGGGCAGTAGGTACTGTTGAACTCTAGGAAAGAGAAATATTGAGTTGAAATCATGTGTTTCAAAGAGAGCACGAGTGCTTTGTTTGTATTTAAAAAAAAAGGAATTAATACCATAGAGGAGATTATAGATAAAAATGTTCTTCGTAATATATATATATATATATATATATATATATATACACATATACACACACACATGATTATATATATAATCACATATATATATAATCTATATATTCTTCATTATATAGGATCAGGACCTTGATTATAAACTTGCTGCAAATATAATCAATTCTTAGTCCTCTTGACTTGATGAATATGGGAGCCAACTATTCACTAGAGTTGAGAAATCTAGGGCTGATGTCCACAAACTCTAGTTTTTCTCTTATAAAATGACAATTAATTTCAATGTGTTTGGTCTTCTCATGAAACACAAGATTAGAAGAAATATGTCATGTTGAATGGTTGTCACAAGGTGAATTTGGGAACTTTCACCAAATTTGAGCTCTATGAGAAGACATTTTAGCCCATTTGAGCTCTATGAGAACTTTCACTATATTATGCTGCTGCACTTTATCGCACTACAACATTTTATTTTACTTTTTCATGATATTAAATTGCCTCTAACAAGAACATAGTGCCCTGAAGTGGAGCCTCTATAGCTTGGTGACCATGCCCAGTCAGCGTCAAAATACCCAACAATTTGAGTATTTCCTTTATCTTATAAATGAAGCCTTTTCCAAGAGCCTTCTTAATATACTTTAGGATTTGTACAACAACATCCCAATGGTCTTGACAAGGATAGCTTAATAATTGACCTACTACTCTCACTACAAAGGTGATGTCAAGAAAAGTCACAATGAGATAATTTAGTTTACCAACTAACCTTTTGTTTCTCTCAAGATTTGAATATGGTTCTTAGTCAAATACAAGTTTGACACTCAGATACACTGGTGTGTCCACAAATTTAGCATTTATCATCCTTGGATTGTGCATCGATGGTCTCTCTAATGACGATTAATGCACAATTACGACATCTCAGAGGTTGACAAAATTACAGAAGATGGTGTCAAGTTTAAAACATTTATCTACTTTGAATTGTGAATCATGTCAAACAGGAAAACATATGTGTTAGTTCTTTCTTTTGTAGTCTTAATAAACGAGCTTCTTTTCCTTCTTTCAGTTCACTCTTGGGGTCCTTTCGTATGGTTACCCATTCTAGTTATAAATATTGTGGTACCTCTAATGATGATTATTCTAGGTCTATTTAGATTTGGTTAATGAAGAATCGATCAAAATTGTTTCTTATACTTTTTACTTTTTTAGTGAAATCAAACTTTGTAGTTACAATGCTCGCGAATATTTATCTACTACATTCAATGGTATGCTCAACAAACTTAGTGTTCACATATTCGTCAACAAAATGAGGTAGATAAATGCAAAATCAAACTTCTTATTTAAACTACTTAGATGCTTATTCAGTCATCCTCCTCACCATTTTTGGGTGGATGTTGTCCTTAAAGCATGTTGTCTCATTAATCAGATGTTATCATCTATCCTCGTTACCCCTATACAATCTTCTTCCATGTATTATTAGTACCACATGTTTTGTATCTAACCTCACACCTAGCCAAGATAAACTTTCTCCTTAATTATTCAAATGTGTCTTTGTGGGATATCATTGTTGTACATAAGAGTATTGATGTTTCTTTCCTGATCTTCATAGGAATTTTGTGTTTGTTGACATCTCTTTTATTTGAGTTTATTCTATATAATAGAGTTGTTCATTCTAATGACGACATATGTAGTCACTTTCCCACCAACATCATTTTTCTTTCATCACCACCAGACGACTTTGTCATATCTTTGAATGGTGTTCTCTAGTAGCACCTCTTTTGGTATATCAACATCGTCCTTGGCTAAATGAAATTCCAGTAGGACCCATCTTCGATAGATAATGATATAGTGGAGATCATGTTTGATTCTTCCTTGACACCATCTCATGTACCAAATCCATTCTCCCTTAAAATTGGTTGGCCTATTACTATTATATTTTACTCGTAACCCTTGTCCCCACTATACAAAACTCATGTTACTATCAGCTTCCCACCAAACATTACACTTGTTTGACCTCATTATCTTATATTATATTTCTAAGTCTCCAACATCTAACCCAAAGTGGCAACAAGCGACGATCGATGAGATGTGCACCCTTCAAAGTAGTAGCACTTGGAAGTTGGCTCCTCTTCCAACTAGAAAATCTACTGTTAGGTTGGTTGTATACTCTTTCTTGAAGGTGGACTTTAAGCCTAACTCAACCTTACAAAACTGGCTCATAAGGTGAGGTTTACACCCATTTATATACTATGAATTATCATTATCTTTAATCAATGTGGGATCTTCAACACACCTCCCTCACGTCGAGACCAACTCATGCATGGAACTATATATTTATGGATGTTTCGATATCGGCCTGATAGTGGATGGTCTTATAAGCCCAACAAACTCTCGCTAGGATAGACTCTAAATAGCTCTGATACCATCTTTAAGTGAATTTTAAGCATAATTCAACCTTAGAAAATCGGCTTATAAGGTGATATTAGAACCTACTTATATACTATGAAATGTTTTTATCTCTATTCGATATGAAATCTTCAAAACAAGACTTGATGGTAATATTGATCATTACAAATGTTGACTACTTGCCAAAGGGTACACACAAATCTATGACCAAGACAGTATTGCCACTTCCTTTCACACTGCCCAAATGACATCTATTCAACTTTTTCCCATTGCAATTATTCATCATTGGACTCTATTTCAGCTTGACATAAAAAATGCATTTATACATGGTGATCTAGATGAAGTCTACATGGAGCAACCTCCAAGAATTTTTTTGCTGAAAGGGAGTTGTCCATATGGTATGTTGTCTAAGATATGTACAGAAATAAATAAAAGCATTCATATTAACACATAATCTACATATTATTGATTATATACAATCACTTCCTTCCTTCTTTCTACAACTATAACAGGTACAAATTGCCATGTTATAAAAACCAGGCCAACAACTATAACATTCTAGCAATTGACAATCAATCCTTACTACTCAATATTATTTAGCATACAGTAAAAAAAAAAAAGTAAATAAGGAAATTAAATGGGATATATTTCATTCTAGCATGGATACGAGTTTTTAACCTGTATATTCAAATAATGCCATACTGGATCTGACTCTGGCTCCAAATCCAACAGTAACCTCACAGTATTCTCAAGCTACACGAAAAACCAAGTGTTATAATCATCCTAGCAACCAGAGATAACTGCAATCCATCTCTAACTTAATCAACATAATAAATATCACCAGTCCATGATGCTGTGAGTAAAGGTGGGTTTACTACACTCCACACAAACAACAAAATTATAAGGATTAAGATGTCCATAACCGTTTTCTCTTGTGTGATTTAGAACACAACAATATCATGTAAAATATTGACAAGAACCAATATAATAGCTTAAATATTCTTCAACAAGTACAAAACAGTATCCTACACAAAGATTAGGTATCCTCAAAAGCATAAAATTCAAAAGACAAGTCGTAAGAAAACAGAATGCAGCAAGGTTCTCTTTAGATCTTAGACATGACAATGACAACCACTTTGGTATTATGAAGCATGCAGTCCAACTCAGACATTGGAAGCGACTAATTTCCAAAAACCCAAATAAAATAAAATATATGTGCATGACAACAGATCTAAATTAATATTCAATAGTTGTATATTCCTGTACCTTTATCTTATCAAAAAATCAATATCAATGTCCTTGTCTTGTATATTAACCTTTAATCTATAATGGTGAGCCTCACAAAAGAATTACGAGACATAATATAATAATGTGAGCACTTATGGTTTGCTTGAATGAATAGAATGGGGAGAAAAAAAAAACAAGAGAAGGAAATTAAAAGGATGTAAATACATGGAAAATACAGAAGAAAACATGTATTGCTTAGACAGAAAGAAATAAAATGAAAGTGGAAAATTTTCCTATTACTAGGTTGGATTATTGAAAAAGAAAGTGGAAAGAAATAGGTATGTTGTAAACCTTTTACACTAATTATAAAAACAAGTTTAACTTCAAAAATGAAATTTTTTATACTATTTTTTCTTAATGCATCCAAACAAAGGGCAAGTCTCTTCACAAAAAGTTCCCAAAACAAGACATTATGTTTCAGGAAAGGCATATTCAACTTCTCAAGCCAATTTGCTAAGTTTTACAATTTTTCTATCATAAGGAAGTGAGAGACATTATTCTTATTTTTATGTTATATTTAAATTAACTTTTCAAAAAGTTAAAACCGTGCTTTTTAAACACACCCCCAACCGAAATGTATGCATCCATCCAAACAAAGGGCTAGTCTCTTCACAAAAAGTTCCCAAAACAAGAAGACATTATGTTTCAGGAAAGGCATATTCAACTTCTCAAGCCAATTTGCTAAATCTTACATTTTTTCTATGATAAGGAAGTGAGAGACATTATTCTTATTTTTATATTATATTTAAATTAACTTCTCAAAAAGTTAAAACCACGCTTTTTTTTCTTCAATAGCAGTGTCCATATAGAGGTGTAAGCTCAGGAATGTCAACCTACAATTTTTTAACTGGATACATAATTAGAAGTGCGTAATACATTTTAGAGAGGTGTTAATGTCAGAAACCTGCCCAATACTGTGACACTTCAAACAGGAGAGATGTCAATGCCAGAATTTTATCCAACACCTGTGTCACTTCAAACAAGAGAGGTGTCCAAGCTTCATGGTTTGAAAGGCAGGGCAGTAACAACAAACTCAAAGAATAAGTAGCCTCAGTACTAAGTAGTCTATCACATAAGCAATATGTTTTGATTTAATTTAATTATGTTGCACACACTGAAGTATTTTCTTCAAAATTCAATCCAATAAATCATACCCATCTTATTTCCAAACATAATGCAATTTCTTAAAAATGCCTGCACAACTGTTCCAAGCTAGTATGAGTAAACTCCAACAAACAAACCCAAACACCTTGCTACAAGCCCACTACCAGTGGCATGTCCAAGAAGATGTGCTTCAATAAACTTTTAAATCTTATGCTAAAACAGAACGAAGGAGATACAATGGTGATGCTTCAAACAAAAAAATCTTTCTGCATTGTGCAAGTAAACATCACCTCTTATTTATGCTTTTATCTTTACAAAAAGTAACAAAAATTCATTCTAAATTGGCCCAAAGCACAACTAACTCATGCAGTGTTATGAATCAGTTTCTGCTAAGCAAGATGCACAAGAAATAATGTCACAGGTCAGAAATATCAAAGGTACTGCATACTGAAATGCAACCTTGTTTATAGTCGAATGCTTCTGGGCAAATCATTTCATTTGAACATTAGCACTTAAATTAAATTGAAGAAATAAAAAAAAACTTACATTTGTCAGATCTATTTGTGGATCTTCCATAGATTGGAAAAGCATGGTCTTGAAATCATTCATCACTTTCTCAACTTCTTCGAGAACACGTTTTAGTATACCTACTTGAATCTGATTTGAGACAGTAAGATTAGTAAAGCTCAGGAAGTAAAAGATGCTTAGAAGAACCAGAAAAAATTCACAAACATGATATACCTGTAAACTAATAAATGCTTAGATGAATGCAATTCTTTATTGCTACAATGGATGGATGAAACTTTAAATAAAAAATGTATGAGCATGTATATTAGAGTTTCATGGAAACTTGTCAAACTTGGTTTACGAATCAAACAAGGGGCACAATAGAAAAATCTACATCAATATAAAAGTTTCGTACATGAGAGGGTAGAGCAATCGATTTGGCCTTCTTGTACTCCCTAACTGCCAAATCATATTCACCCTTACTAATGCTGGCACAGATGGTGCTAGGCAGGTTGAAAAGCGTTCGAAACCTCTGCAGCATACCTTGGACAGTCCTAATTTTTTCTGCTTGAGCCTACAAAATTCATAGAAATCATGAATAAATTATTTTGAAATCCATAATAGCAGTCACAATAAAATCTAGAATAATTCAGCCACCTGTCTCTCAAATAAAGGCTTCAAAGCACGATTAGCCTGCAAACTAACTTCCTGAATAATATTAAACAAATGGGAAGTCCCGGATCCTTCAGGGTCATCCTCAATTCGTCTTAACTTTGACTCAATATCTGGAAAAAAATGTTTCACATCAAAAATAAGAAAATCTTGAGAAAGAATGAATAAGAGTTTGAGCATTATAGAAGTGTCAGACAGTCAAGAATAAAATAGCACTTTTGTAAGGTTATACTAGGTTTGAATACTATGCAAAAATAAGTTCATACCATCAATTGTTGTTTTGCAAGAGACAAAGCAATCAAAGTTATCTTTAACCAACTGCTTTCTCTGCTCAGTACGACTTTTGAAATCAGTTTTCAGAGAAACTGCACCAGCCTCCAGATCAGCAGCACTGGTATTCATGTGTATCCGTGCTAAAAACAGCTTTGCATCAAAGTTCTCCGAAAAATACAGCAATTTTTCTGTATAATGGCAACAAAAATGCTATCAACCTCAAACACTCAAAGAAGAAGCACATAAACACAAATACAAAATAGAGTTAAGAAGAAAGCTGTTCCTAGGTTTCCACCAATCTTTCTAAGTGATACTAAGCCAAGGGTTATTTGCTATATTTGTAAAGTATTGACTCATTTGACAACATGCCCATTTATACCTACATCTCATAACACCATTATTTGGTATGGTAAGTACTTGTGTGTACAGTTTTGTGACTATATCCACGGGGATTAACAACCACATTTTGTTTTTAACAAAGAAGACACCATCAAAAAAACATGACACAAAGAAGACAAGCAAGCAGAAAATGTTGCCCACATGTTTGGAGATGACACCATAAAATTATGTTTCAAAACATGCTTCTGATCTTCAAATGGAAAGGGAGAATTCAAGAGTTAAGATAGTGGGAATGAGAAAATCAATGAGTAAACAGTGTGCTTTTGAGCAACTTTGCAAAAAGAGGAATGTTTATTCCTTCCAAAATGTACGCAATCCTCATTCCATTCCTTCAGAGATGGTCCCAAATGATTACACATAATTAAACCAGAAACAAGAGCGAGAAAGAGAACACAAATCAAACATACAACATCTTGTAACCAATGTTATCAAACGGCGGTGCATGGCAGTTTCACCAGCCATCCGCTATTTTGAAGGATATAGCAGCTTCCAGCATTTATGCTTTTGTGCCAACCATGGACATGGAGTCGTGGTTGTTGGAGAGGAATATGCAACTTATTGGCTTTCAACTTTTTTATTTTCAAAAAACACAATTTCAGGCTTGGCCGACTTTTAAATAACCCAAGCCTGAACACATGAGAATGAAGCCTCTTCTGCAAACAAAAACCTTCTTATTCCCCACAATGTGAGAACCTTAAGATGTGAAAGCAATAGAGAACGAACGAGTCTTCTTCGTCATTGAGCCTCCCTCTTCTTTTTCTACATTTTTTTTCCTCATTTGTTTTAATATCTTCAATCTTTCTTCTTCATCTATTTGGTATTCTGATTTTATAGTTTTCCCTTTTTTATTTTGAGCCAATTATTTGTTTGTTGATCTCAGATTTGCTTATAAAACCTTGTTCCCAACTATTATTCATTTATAGGCTATCAAAGGAACTCAACTTGATCACATTGTTTGTATCTTGTTCCTTCATACAAAAAAAAAGCCCAAATTGCCCAACTTTTACTGTACTACCAACAAGAATGAGGTTTGAACCAAAGATCTCACACAAACTATCCATACTGCTCCAATAGTAGGTAGAAACTAGTGGATATAATAATTGTCAAAAATAATTCACAGTACAAAACCTAGCGCAGCCACCAACAGCCTCCTCTGGTTCACACACTCCATGCCGCTGCCACCACACAAAACCATCAAAGTCGTTGCACAAGATCATTGGACTTGTGTCGCCACTGCAAAACCTCATTATATCGCTGGAGCAACCAAGTTCCATTTTTTATGGCCAAAAATGGCCGTGCACGAGTCACGATTGACAACCTTTGTCAATCCTCCCACCCACCAAGCTGCACAGCGCCTCACTCCGATCTGTCGGCCGAGTCACCTCGACAAGCCCTCCAAACTCACTGAATTGTGCGAGTATGCGAATAAACTCGCAATCCTGACAACATTGGTCTGGTTTTACAAAACACAGCTCTTTAAATAACTTTTTTATCCACACACGTGCACAAGTGAGTGATGTCATCACCCTCTACTCAACTTCGACACTACATTGATCAACCACATCATGTTTCTTGTTTTCCAATAAACAATATTGTCTTTAATGAAAACACAATATCCATTAGTCGAACGCTAATCTTGAACAGCATAAGCTCATTTTCATCTAACTGTCTTCTTTCCAAATGGAAGAGGAACAAGTTCCCATGAGTAATTTTGGTGCTTGCATTTCAACAATCATGGTTTGTCGTCATCCAAGATGAACAAGTACTTTGTGTACGGTTTTTAGAAATATTAATAGAGGACACAGATGAGACAAAGGAGAAAAAGGAAGGAAATAGTCAATGATAACTTAGAAAATTGTAAACAGGATGGGGATTTCAGGAAGAGCTAGTACAAACTTGAGAGTGAAAATATGGAAAGAATGCTTAATGAGAGATTGATTCATCTCTTAGCTAATACATATATTTATAACAGTTTCTTTTATCATAGATACAATACAAGATATGAAAAAGAGAAGACCTAGGTCACAAATAACTATTACAAAAGATAGGTTATCGTATTCAAACAATTTAACTAATTCTAACAAATGAAACTGAGAAATGATTTGTATTATTAATTCTAAGTACAAGATACGGTGAAGCCCCATTATATAGGGTGCAAGAATTCTGAATTCTAACCAACTATACTATGTAAAGAGCTGATATGGCTGTCAAACAGTTACTATTTAACTGAGACTCACAAGTAACTTTACTTCACAATAATGGCCAAAACATATCCTTCTGCTTATACAAAGATGAAACTAAACAATAACAAGCACATATCCTTCTGCTTATACTTCCTAAAACATTCCAAATCCATCATGGCCAACTTTCTTTATACACAAGTATCTTTTGAATATCAAATTCCATCTTCTAATAATAATTTCTTAGATAAAACAAGGAGGGAAATATTGATCTCTAAATAAACCATGGGTACACCCTTCAGGAAATTTAAATGCACCAAGGAACTTAAGAAGATGGAAAACTCATAAAAGTAGCTGGTCTCCCAACAAATCAGAAATAGGAACTCTTGAAATAGCCATCAGCCAAACACCTAAGAGAAACATAATCTCATCATACAAAACTGTAAGTGATTACTAATGTTATCTATAGCAGTTATATCGGTATTGAATAATAGAAAATATCAACAACCACAAAAATCGTTTATGAAAAAATATCGCAAGTCATCATAACAGGTTATGGCGGAAGCATTGCAGTAAAAAATTACAATATATACATATACATAATTAAAAAATGCAGAAATATAATTGTAATGCTACAAATAATAAAAGCAAAACCATATAATTAATAATAATATGATGTCTAGAAATTCAAATTACAATAACATCAAATCAAAAACACCTCCAAATTCAAGTTCTAAACTTAAAATAACAACAAAATATAAGATAAAAGTCCTAAATTTCTAATTATATGTTAGATGTTCTTGAACGGCCTTGTTCAGTTGCCATTGGGGTAGTTGAAAAGTAGATGATTAAATGTTTCAGATATTTTTCAGAAAATAATTATTGAGTGGAAAAGAAGGAAAAAAAATTAAGGGAGCACGGGTGGCAATGAACAAAGAGGAAACAGAAAGGAAAAAAAAAAAGAGGACCTGCTGTGGAACTAGAGGTGGCTGCGACCACAGGACAGTGACAGCGAGACTGCAGAGAGACAGCAGTGCTGTAGTGGAACGGCAGCACCACTTTGCTGGAACCAGAGGAGGCTGTGACAGCATGGAGCGAGTGAACAAGTGGAGGTTGTGGATGGGGGTTGAGGCTGAGTTTGGGGTGCGTTAGGTTTATTTTTTTTTTTGTAGTTGCTCAGGCTGTAAGGTCCAACCCTTTGTTTCAAAAAGATACACTATTGGGTTGATCCAATATTCATTAGCCCAGGCTTCTTCCTTCCGCACACCAATGTCACACAGTTCATGATTTCCACCATGGCAGCTCCAAACCACCACTCCACAACACCCAACACGGTTGTTGTCAGCCACCATGCAAAACACAATTCACCACCACCATGTTGTGACGGCTGGCAGAAAGTCCACCACTGAAATCCCCCATGGCTGTTTTCAATAACACTGATCTATAGAGGACCTTTCCTTAATTTATCCCAGTTATTGCTCTTGTGTCCATTTATTGATGGCTGATTAATTTCCTTGGGTCCTGAGTTGTGGATTACTTAACTCCCAAAATGTGATCAGTCCTATAATCCTTAAATTATAATAAGTTTCTAAAGAAACAGAAATCGTTAGAGCATCTTGCAAAAACTTATGATTCCACTCAAAGCCATGATGCTCAAGGACCCTAGGTGAAATGTGAAGACTAAGATTTCTTCCATTTTTCTTCATCTTTTCAACTCTGATTTCTAACAATTAAACATCATATTCCGATCAATAAATTATTTCACAATTCACAGGCCAAACCATTTACCAACAAATTCATCCATATTCTAATTCAGTACCAAAATTACTGTCCGATGGTACTGTTTACCTTCCTAAAACAAAACCTTTACTCGGTGAAAAATGACAAGTAATGAACTGCAATGAATTGGCATCAAATATCAATGATAACTACAAAACAAGACCTCATGTGTCCTGGATGGTAGTAAGAGTGCTTCCTGGGTATTTCTTTTCTCATTATCAAATCTTGTAACAAGACATGATTTGTGGAAAAAAAGTATATTATGTATGGAAAAATAAGAAAACTATAAAGGTAGATATTCCTAAAGTAAATATGCTACATAACATCAAACAAATAAAAATAATTACCACGTAGGTTGCCTTCCAGAATTTCTTTGTCAGTGTTGGGAGAACTATGTGAAGACTCAGTGATCAACCTTAGTGTTCTGTTGTCTATGATCCTGCCAAATGCCAGCACAAATAAGTCTCCAGGAAATAACACAACAATAGAGGGGAAAAGAGCAAAAACAATGTAAGAAAAGCATCAAAATGAACTTTACCCCAACCCCAGTGGATCAACGCATTCCATGCCACGAGGGAATGACTGTAAGTAGGTAAGACCCTTTCTAGCCACTGCAGAAGCTTTATTTTCAAATTTTGGTGGAGGCACAAATTTTTGAGCCACAGGTGCGGTTCTTGTTTCCCTCATTTCACGAACCCTACGTGCAAGCTGTCAAAGAAGCCCAACTACATTAAATTAAACAGAATTTCATAAGTACTTTCATATAATAAACAGAATTTCATGAACAGAGCACCTAAATCTCAAACTTCCAAGTTTGTGAATAGCATATTCCAAAAGCTACCTTAGTATACTATCATAATGAATAATAACTATAAATAACAAAAAAATAAGGAAACGAAAAACACAAATGACAGACCAAATATATCCCATAAAACATAAGATACCTACAAATCTAATCTCTTTCAACAGGCACATAGCCCTCTAAACTCACTTCATTTAAGGCAAGCATAATCTCAGCCTAGTTATACCATGCACATCAATAATAGGATCTACGATGTTATTAGTATATTATTAATACTGCCTGCAGACTTTCCACTACAGATTATTAGCTGTAGCAAAATGAAAGACAATTGTCAATTGCAAGTTATTTGAATGGCAGATAAAGCAAAATTCCATGAAACACGATAGACATTAAACAACTTGTTAAAAGAAGGAATTGATATAGAAATTATTTACTGTTTCAAGTACACAGTATACATCAGGGTCTAACATCGGAACATGAAAGTTGCAAAACACAAGTAAACAAAAACAATCAAAAGTGAAACTAATACTTCACGAACAGTTTCAAAACTATCACATTGTAGTTACTTGAACTTGTTGTGAATTTAAATGTACAAGTTTACAGCAAGATCGTCTACCACACAAACAATATCTGAACAGAATTTACCGCAAACAAAAGATGAAGAAAGAGAGGTGAAGGAGGTAGAAGATCACAAGCAGAAAATAGATACCATAGTTCAATTGAAGCATTAACAAACTTCAACCTACAGCAAAATTCACTATGAAAACAGATTTTACAACTAGAAGTTTACCTCTTAGTGAACTATCGCTCTCTGAGCTATCAGTTTTGTAACAACTTTAACTAATTGACTGTTAAGCATAAAGTTATTGACAATACAAGATCCCTCTAATTATAGGCAAACCCAACCTAAGTAACTCTGCACAAGTGCACACATGAACAATGTCGCCCACGCCTGGTCACAAGCACCAACATAAGACGCTCACAACTGGTCATCAGCATAAGACGCTTCAATCTTGGTAAACACTGTAGAAAACTAGGCATGCTACTGAGACTATACTATGTTAGACAGTCTAAAAACCTTTGAATAGGTTCTACTGAACCAATGTTTACATAACTGAAAGGGTCCAAGAGTAAAGATACACTAGCATTTATACTACCTACAAGTAGGGTTATCTGCAACACCAGTTGCTCATACTACTTTTCTCCGATTAGTTAGTTAGTGCATACATAGTTCAGTAACTTCTCTTGTTATCTAAATGTATGACGATGAGCTATGTCTATCTGCATATTATTAATCAATATATTTCAGGGTTTACTATGTCTCCTCTTCTTTTCTTTTAATTCTATGATATGTTTCCATATCAACCTTATCTACTGCCATCTCATATTCCTAAGATTTTCCTCTTGCATTACGAGGAAGTATGCGAATATTTATAGATTATAGCAATAAATCCTATCGAAATTATAGGGATTAGGTTCGAAAGTAATAAGACTACTAATTAATTAGTTAATTAATAGAATAAAATTAGATTAATTCGGTTCAGTGCGTCGAAAATGCAAAGCACAGACAAAAGCGATGATCGCATTACCTCAGCCTCGTCAACATGCTTCCAGCGACTAGGCTCCTCGCCGTCCCAGGTGCGATCGTCCTCGCGCGCCGGTCTTCCAGTGGCGGCAGCGCCTCGGGTCTTGGAGGCGGCAACCGGATCTCTGGCGTTATCCTCGTCACCACTGGAGATGCTGAGCATCTCGACTTCGGAATCGTCGTCATCGTCGGCGACTCTGCCTTTGGACTGTTTGGACGGAGGCGCAGGTTTCTTCGGCTGTTGGACGAAGTTAGCGACGGGCTTGCGTGAATTGGAGGGTTTGCCGTAGTTGAGATCTCGCTGCGCTTGCTCCTTCAGTGCCATCTGTAGGAGCTCATCCTCGTCGCTATCACTCGACATCGTCGCAGTTCTGTTCGAAGGAAGAGAGAGAAAGAGAGAATGTGGTTTTCCGGATTTTAGATCTGAGCGAGAAGACGCAAACGGACAGAAGAAATGGGAGTTCAAAGGAGAATCTTCCAATCTCAATGTATTTTTCCCCAAATTTCTCTTTTTCTATTTTATTCAATTAAATTGATTGAGACCATCTTTATCCATACCTATCGAAATTGAAAAGTTTTATTTTTAAAATGAAAATTTGCTTTGAAATATTCTATAAAATTATAAAACAAATATTATTTTTAAACTATTTTTTATTTACTCAATAAGAGCGAAAAACATACATTCAAATATAATTAAAAATATAATAATATTATATTTAGTTTTTAATGAATAATTTTCATTTAATATATATTTAAATATTAATTAAATATAAAATTACATCTAAAACTTTTATTCCATCACATACTATATAATTAACTATTAATTTTTTGAGGGATGGACAAATTATATAATTGTAGTTTTATATAATTATTTTAATTTATCTTGGTTACAGATTATAAAAGTTTAATGGTTTATGAATTATGGAAATATTTGCACAATGTAAGACATCACTAATATACTTTTAATATCTATGTTTTGTTAAAAGAAAATTGCAAAATGATAAATATATAAAGCATTCTACAATTATTAAAATTTGTTTAGGGTGTATTTGGATTGGGGGGAGGATTTGAGGGGGTGGATTTGTAGTGATTTGAGAGGAAAGTGTGAAGAAAGAGATGTTTGGATTAAGGTATGTTATAGTGGATTTGTGAGGAAAGTTTATTGAAGTTGGTGAATGATATGATAGTTATAAGGGTATTTATAATTTTTTAAAAATATGTA
>Ga0123341_1000455_pt1 | contig 24733 bp, 18 predicted proteins | sample Turbeapinknodule_FD_89959 | JGI IMG/M metagenome (GOLD analysis project Ga0123341, IMG submission 89959) | Root nodule microbial communities of legume samples collected from Mexico - Turtle bean Mexico pink nodule | ecosystem: Host-associated > Plants > Roots > Nodule | place: Mexico: Nepantla...
CTACCTACCACCGTGCACCACCTCAACCACCTTCTCAAGCACCACCTCCAGCACCACTTCAAGGACCACCACCACTCGAGCTCGAGCGCTGCACCCCACCACACGAAGTAACTTCTTTTTTTTTCACTTGCAGACAAACAACATTTTCATTTTTATCTTTTTACTGAAGGATAATTTTGATATTTTAAAACTTTGTGGAGGAGCCCGAAAAAATCATGGAGGTGCAGGAAGAAGTTGTCAGGATGTAAAGAGGCTTAGGGTGTGCATGGAGCACGAATAAGTGGAACCAAAGAAGATATGAATAAGAGTTTAAGATGATATGGCCAATCAATGAAGTGAAGGGCACATGCTATAGCTTACTGCACTTAGTTACAAACTTGTACACGCTTGTTCTATTATAGAAATTTACCTTTGTTGTTAGTATGTTTTGTTTCATATTAAAATTAATAAAAATAATAAATAAATAAAATCTTAAAATGATAAATTTTCCATTTCAAATATTTTTTTAGAAAATGGTAGTTATTTCTTTTTAATAAATACATGCCCTAAAAACATGTTTTGGGCCTAGCCCACTCATCTCTAAATGTTTACTCTCCACACCCCCCCTCACTCTGCCTCACCCATTTTTCTCACTCACGTGCCACACATCACCACACGTACGGAAAATGTACGAACACACTCCTGAGAAAATCCCACACAATCTCCGCTCAGAAAACGCAGCTTTTATTTCTTTGTACCTGTTACATCTGTGGGGCCCACTCTTCTTTTCTTATTCAACTCTGCATTGGAAAAATGAGCTTACGAAAAGTAAACAACAAATTGCATACTCAGAGATTTCGTTTACATGTGGGTCACAAAAGGAGGTGGGGCCCACGGTTGTATGTGAATCGTTCAATTGAAATGGCTCTCCACCTTGTTATTTTTTTTAAATTCTAATAACACCTTTTAATCAAAGTATAACCCACAATTAATCAAACGTCTAATTTATATTAATTTTATTTTAATAAAAATATATTGCACTGGTCGGATGTGTTTGGATTCGATACAAACACTTAAGTGCATGATCCTGACTCACCTAGTTTATAAAGGTTGAATGCTTAGCTTGATGTAAAACGGAGATGATCCCAATAACACGTCAGATGGTCGACCCAAATAGCTGGTAAGGTATTTTAATAAGATAGCTAAAATAAAAACAATTGAATGAATAGCTGAATTAGCTAAAGTATAGATAGTTACTCTGAGATTCGATGAAAATAAATAGTTAGAGATAATGTTCTACCCACACCCCTAAAATAAAGGGATATATTAACAGAGTATCTTTATGTTTATTAACTCCTAAAAGAAGATCTACGAATGCTATAAAAGGGCATCAAGACCCTGAACAAAGGTAAGTTCAATCTTGTGATACTACACCCATACACATACATTGTCTTGAGATACCCATAGTGATATGCTCTCACTGACTTGATCGTCGGAGTCTCGTCAATAGGTGAAACTCCCCTCACTATGTATTATAAGCATTGCAAAGTGGCAAAAAAAAAAGAAGAAAAGTCAGCCTAAAGTCCACCACCAAAGTCCGATCCAAGTCAGCCGACAAGAACGTTTGGTGCCCACCGTAGGGTCTGGTAAAAACTGATCCCAGCAACTCTCTACAGTCGAGACGTGGAGCACCAAGTAACCTGACGCGATGAGGAACAATAGGCAAGGGGCACAAATTCCTGAGGGGGACGAGGTCCCAGCCAATCATCGAGACCATGAGAGCTCTCCAGTAGGCAAATGAAGAATATCGGCAGAAGCAAGAACAAATACGGGAAGAAGCCCAAATCGAGCAAGAACGGCTACGAGCAGATGCTCGAGCCGACCAAGATCGCCTTTGGGAGGAAACACGACTTAATCAAGCACGTCTTATGGCGGAAATCGATGCCTCTTAGAGAACCATGGAAGAGCACGCACAGGCTAATGAGGAGTTACACAAAGTCAATAAGGAACTGCGGAGGAACATGCATTGTCATGGTCGACGCCTCATTCGAGCTCGTTCCCCAGACATATCCTTGAGAGATGACCCCAAACCATTCTCACATCAAATCATGGAAGAACTTATACCGCCTCACTATATCACGCCCAAGATCACTCCTTTCTCTGGTGTGGAAGATCCTAAGAGCCACTTAAAGGCGTTCAAGGCTTAGATGATCATCTCGGGTAGCTCAGATCCTATCCGATGCAAGATGCTCATTGGCACGTTTACAAGAACGACTCTACAATGGTTCAGTGGGATCCCAGGCCATATCACCTCTTTCCCTCAATTCTCCAGAATGTTTAAGGAGCAGTTATCGATTAATAGAGTTGACCCCCTGCGGTTGCCCGATCTATTTTACGTCAAACAAATGGAAAGAGAGTTGCTCAAAGAATACCTAAATCGTTTCTATGCAATCTCGGTAAGACTTCAGACTCCGAACGAGGAAATGGTGGTTGTCTCTTTCGTTAAAGGGATGACGGCTAACCCCTTCAGCGACTCATTAATCTGAAACAGGGCGAAATCACTATCCGAAGTAGGGGAACGAGCTACAACTCATATTGAGGCAAAAGAAGTCGTACTAAGGAAAAACGATAGTTCATGGTCAAACACAACCTATGTATAAGGAGATTAGCCGTGATTGCTCATCGAGGGGCCACGAAATGTCCACAAGTAAAAAAACCGACCAGAGGTACGTTCCTTATATTGCGAAGAAAGACAAGTCGAAGAATCAAGCTAGAGAAGAGAGCCTAATTAGGCCAAAGTTCTGAGTATCCTACAAGGAACTCATAAGCATGGCCGAGGTAGTGGATATGCTAAACTTTCCACAAAAAGACAGATCAATTTTTGGGGTCACGAAAGGAGAGCTAGTGTGAATTTCACAGGGCGTGGGGGCACAATGTCGAACGATGTATCTCCCTAGGCTATCAACTCTCGGAGCTAGTCAAAGAGGGGTTCTTGATGAAGTACCTTGAGGTCGGTCAAGAGGAACTAAAAGGGGAGGCCACACCCCAAGAGCTAACCATGAAACTCCAATCCTTGGTGATTTGAATACCATTGTGGGAGGTTTCTCTTGAGGTGGAAGCTCGGCGTCTAGCTGCAAATGCTATGCCAGAGCTGTGATGTCCCTAAATATAAATAAATCTGGGTGGTCAGTTGAGTCCTCTCTTTGCTTCACAACGTCTGACCTGGAGGACGTGTTTTGTCCGTAGGACGAAACGTGTAGAGGGTCCTCATCAACCAAGGAAACTTGGTTGATGTGATGGTTTGGGGAACATTCGTAAATTTGCAGATCTCCCCAGACCATTTGAGGCCATGTGATGGTTGCCTTGTCGGTTTCACAGGCGAACAAGTGGAGGTGCAGAACGTTCAGCCGAAGTTGACCCCTGTGACGAAAGACGACCTGGACCCGTTGGGGAAGTTCAGAAATTAGAGATAAACGGTAAAAGCTTCAAGCTCGGTGCCTCACATTGTAAGGAGTTGGAAGATAAAATCGTCGAAGTCATTTCAAAGAATATGAACGCTTTTACATGGTCGTTCGCCGACATGTCTACGATTGACCTCGACTTTCTGTGTCATCGACTCACAATGGATGAGAAATGTTAAACTCGTAGTTCAGAGGCGAAGGAAATTTAGCGAGAAGAAACACCTCGCCATGCGAGAGGAAACTAAAAAACTCCTCGTAGCTGGCCATATAAGGGAAATTCAATATCCCGAGTGGTTAGCAAACGTAGTCATGGTGAAAAATACAAGTGGAAAATGGAGGATGTGCTTCGAATTCACGGATTTGAATAAAGCCTTTCCCAAAGAATCTTACCCCCTGCCGAGCATAGACTCTTTGGTTGATAGTTTCTTAGGTTGTGGTTTGTTAAGCTTTTTGGATGCCTTTTCGGGGTACAACCAGATTTGAATGCACCCAAAGGACGAGAGTAAGACGACTTTCATGGCCGAAGCCGCTAGTTATGGTTACAAGGTCATGCCTTTTGGATAGAAGAATGCGGGGGCAACATATCAGAGACTCATGGACTGGATCCTCTTTCCAATGCTCGATCGTAATGTCCAAGCATACGTGGACGACATGGTTATCACCTCGTCAATGGCGAACGAGCATGTCTCCGACTTAGACGAGTTGTTCACCACCATAGCAAGACACAGCTTGAAGCTCAACCCTGACAAATGTGTTTTCGGTGTCTAGGCAGGGAAGTTCCTTGGTTTCCTACTAATCAAAAGAGGAATAGAAGCAAACCCTGATAAATGTGCAGCGATCATGGAGGTGAGAAGCGTAGGCAACATTAAGGAGGTGCAACGGTTAACTGGGAGCATGGTCGCCCTATCGTGTTTCTTATCGCTAGTGGCGATAAGGGGTATTCTTATTTTCAATGCCTAAAGAAGAACGACATTTGGACCGACGAGTGTGAAGAGGCTTTTGGCAAGTTAAAGGAATACTTGGTTAATCCGCCCGTTCTCAGTAAACCTACTATAGGAATTCCTATTCGCTTGTATTTTTCAGTGACCGACCAAGCCATAAGTTCAGTTATCTTGCAAGAGGAAGGGAAGGCACAAAAACCGATTTACTTTATACGCAAAGTGTTGCATGGTGCAGAGGTTCGATACCAAGCTATCGAAAAGGAAACTTTGGCAATGGTGTTCACGCTCGACAACTTTGCCACTATTTCCAAAGTTTCACCGTGGTGGTAATGACCGACCTACCCATTTGGAAGGTCCTCTAGAAACCTGATATTACAAGAAGGATGGTGCAATGGGCCATAGAGTTATTTGAATTTGACATACACTATGAGCCGCATGGACCGACTATGAGCCGCATGGACCGATCAGGGTAAGGTATATGCAAACTTCATAACAAAACTCTCACCCAAAGGCTTCGAACCTAATCTGAATGATTTTCTATGGATCCTTTTCATTGATGGATCTCCAACCTACAAGGAAGTGGGGTCAAGATCATCCTGGAGGGACTTAGGTTCAAGTTTAAGGCTCTTTAAATCATTTAAAATCTAGTGTCTTTCCCCCCCTCTAAACCCATCATTAATTAATGTTGACGGTGACATTCTATAACTGTGACCATTGTTGCTGATAGATAGACGTGTGTTGAGCGGTTATGAGAAAAGTTGAGAATAAAGAAATGAGAAATTAGAATGGTTAGAATAGAGGGTGTGTGACCAGTTTCTTTTAACCATCATCAAAGGAGGGAGTAAATAAAAAACTGTTATTTTTTAAAATTTAAAATTGAAACTCCTTTTATAAACTCCTTTTTGTTTCTCTATTTTCATATTCAAAAGTGTTGTTTTTAAATTGTGAAGCAGAAGAAAATGGAAATGGAAGAAGAAGAAGCCCTCTCTGTTGGTACTCTCTCTTTCGCCCAATTCTCTCAATTTACTTTCTCTTATTTATTCATTTATTTATGTCTTTCATTCTAATAACAAAACCTTCATAGTTACCTTAAGCAACTATGAAGAATCAACCTTCATATTTATTTATTCATTTATTTATGTCTTTCCATTGCAATGAGTAATATTTACTTTTTTTAATATTATTTTTACCTTATTTATTTCTCCTTTCACATCAATTTCTTTATTTTTACTTATCAATATCAATAGCTTAATTCATCAAAATTCTTAAAAGCAATTATTAATATATTGATAACAAAATTTTGTCCCATTTTTTTTCTCAAAATTAGTTTTATGCTTAATTTCTAAATATTCGTCATAAACAAATTCACTAATTTTAATCAGAAGTATTTTATTTTAAAATAATTAAACACAAGAGATATTGTCTACTATCTTTATATTTAGGGTTGAAAAAGTGGGACGGTCGTGTAGGTTGGCCCACGGCAATGCGGGGTGAGCTACTTATTTCAACCCGCTAACTCGTTTAGGTCCGTCCCACAAAATCCACAGTCCGCGTGGGTCAAGTGCGAGACGGAGCGAGTTAGTCCGCATAACCCGCATAACTTTAAAATGTAGAAATTTTTTTTGCACCTTTATATTTTCTTCATGTAGCCTCACATTTCACATTCTGAAAATTTTAACATCTTACTACGCATGTCTTGTGAAAATAATATTATGAAATTATTTACCTAATACATCTAAATAATAAAAATTTAAAATATTTATTTTAAAAAATAATTTTTAAGAAAAATATTTCTTATGCGGATTAACCCTTATGCAATGTAGACTACAAAAATAATCCACAGATTCTATGCGAGGCGGGTCAAGTGCGGGACGAACCATCCCACATTGAAACCTCTACTTTTATATACAAAAACCAACATCACTTATAAGTTAAACCTTATTAGAAATAAAATAAAATAAAATAAAATAAATTTCTCTCTTTCCCCCACTTAAATACACCCAGTAACAAGACAAATCATATGCTCAAGATCAAACTTTTTAGCTGAAAAAAATATAATGAAAAGAAAAGAAAATCATTAAAAAACCATTAATAAGTTCTCCAACAAAAGATCAATTACACTTAGAAATAAAATTAGTAAATATTATATACCAATAATCTAAAAATAACCTATTGATATTTTTTTCTTTTGCAATGGTATCTTCCCATTGGTCTCTTAGAAAGTTCTAGGAAACTGAAAGTAAAATCAGAATAATGATAGCACCCTTTATCGTACAACAATTGATAATAAATTTAATTGAAGAACAACATTTTTTAGTTTACTTCTCCACGAAGTAGTCTTTAATCTTTCATCTTTAAGTAGACCAAGACTTGACCATTATTCACCAAACCACTCTTCTTCCCTTCACATTCTCATCACACTTTGCTTCTTCTTGAGTGACCCTTTAGTTGTTTTGTGAAGTTAGAGGTACCCTTATTATGGAGGTCACCCCAAAGGAACACATTGAGAGGATTCGAAGGACCAAATTCTCCATTGGAGGGGAACTCAACCCTTTGCGTGAGGACTTGCATCATGCAACAAAGAACCTCTCTACTGAACTTTATGCCAAAGATGTTCACTTTCTCATGGAACTCATTCAAGTAAGTATCCCACTTACCATCTTTTTTCTGTTTCACTTTTGTTCTTATATCAATGCTATTTTGGTTTTTTCACAATCTAATAGTGCAAACTTAGCTTGTTTTAGATTTTTTTTTTCCCCTAGTAATGTTTTTGATAGCATACTTCATTGGGTGTTTGCATGTGTTTGGAATGAGAAAATGTATAGATAAGAGAGAAATTACTAATTGATATTCTAATACATTTGTAATTTGGAGTACTCATCTTTAGAAATAAGTATTTTTATACATTTTACTATCAAAGTATTTTACTTTAATGTTTTAAAAGTTATGCATATTTTAACAGTTCATTAAATATTTAATAGTGTGTTCACTTGTTATACAAAAAGTTTATTCTTCTTTGTTTTTTATTCAAAATGACAATTTATTTAATTCATTTTTCTTATTATTTGATGGCTAAAAATATTCTTTGAAGGTGGTGGGGAATGGATTCTTTAATGGACTGTTTTACATAAATTATCATCAAATTGTTTTGATATTTTTAATTGATCGAGATATGTATTTATTTCATCAAGGACAGAATATTATTGGTTTTCTTCCTATTTTAAGATCTCTTAATTTTTCTGAATTTATGTTTTTTTTATTGGAAAGTGAAAAGTTGAGATATTAAGAGAGTTGAACTTTTGGAAAAAAGTATTAAAAAATTGGTGTTTTTAAATTGAGATACATTAAAAAGTGAATGAATGAATAAAATTTATTGAAGTTTAAGAGCAATTTGATAGTCTGAAGAAAATTTTAATTTTTTTTTAAATATGTAAAATATAAATATATTATTGTCTTTAAAAAATATTTAAATATTATAATATAAATTATTTTGTGTAGATTTATTTTTAATTAAAATTTTATAAATTATTTCTATAGTTCAATAATTATTTTTTTAAAAAAGTTCTTTATTATTTAGTCTACTAAAAATCAGGTATTAATCATAATTCTTTAGGAATAGAAAAACTTAATATATCTAGTGAAGAATTTTATGGAGTTAAAATGTGTGTATTCAGAATGAGAATAAATAGATACTTCACATATAAGAAAGAAATTATTAATTGATACTCTAATATATTTATGATTTAAGCATTAAATATTTAATTGTTTAATAAAATAGAAAATGTGATAAAATATGGTCAAATAAAAAAAAACTTAATTATCCTTTTAGTTGATACATTAAAGGTCAAAAATTAATTTTATCCCCATATTTTAAAAAGTTTAATGTGGTTCTATTTTTTTTTTAAATAGTTTAAAGTGGTCCTAACTTTTTTTAAACAATTATGTGTGGTGGTTTCAGCTTTTTTTTTTTTAAAGGAAACGTGGTAATAACATAATTTAATTTAATAAAAAGAACCATCACAAATATTTTTAAAAAAATGGATTATTAACATTGAATTGACTTTTGATATTATTACAAGGACTAAAAGGATAATTAAAAAAAATTGAATGATAAAATTTACAAATAAGTATAATTGACTAGTAACACATACTATTAAATATAACTACCCTTTATCAGAAATTTAAGAGCTAATTACAGTGTGATAAAGAGTAAAAATTAAAAGGAATCTTACTTATTTGAGATTTTTAGCACTAAGGAATTGTTGGATATGAAACTTTTTAATGGTAAGTTATTAACTGAGTTCGTGTGTGATTTTGGTTAAAAGAATAAAAATTGAGCAAAAGTTGAGTAAAAGTGATTATCTCAATTATGTGGAAAGGTTGCAGCAGTGGAAAAAATTATACTGCTTAAACCTTTCTATATATTTTGCAGTAGAAATTAATGAAATGTGAGGGAAAAAAAACATTTTGCTCTTGATAATTTCTAGCCTTCACTGATATTATTAACAAGAATGATGCAATGGTATCATTCAACTATAGTGACTAAGTAACTATCACAAATTTCTTGTCACATTCACAGAATGCAGAAGATAACAAGTATGTTGAAGGAGTGAATCCATCACTTGAGTTCGTCATAACTTCAAAAGATATCACAGCTACTTGTGCTCCAGCCACTTTACTAATCTTCAACAATGAAAAGGGTTTCTCTCCTGAAAACATTGAATCTATCTGCAGTGTTGGAAAGTCCACAAAGAAAGGCAACAGGAGTAGTGGTTACATCGGTGAAAAAGGTACATTATCACTCCCACATGTCTCAACAACATATTTTTGTGGTTTTGTTATAAGAATTAAACAATTTAATGGTATTTAGATGTTGTTCAATTGTATTGGACAAACATGCATACATATAACTAGCCTGAATCAATTCATTGTCTAGTAATTTGATTTTGTGAAGAGAATCTCTGTAACTGATATTACCAAAGAAAATATAACAAAGGCTTAATTTCACAATGCTTTAGCAAACCGAACTGTGTTTCTTATGCATAATTTTGTGTACTGCATTTCACTTCATCCATACATAACATTTAGCTAGAAAGATAACATATTTTCATTTTTAGGACTTAATCTCTTATGGATTTTTTATAGTTTTTCTATTGTTTGTGGAACCGATTGTGCTTTTGTTTTAGGAACAACTTTTGAGTTAGCAAACAGGACTGTGTTTCTTATGCATAACATAGTTCTCAACATTTAAACATGTTATTCAGTCAAATGTTCTGTATTTTTTGAAAGGCCATGTTAATAAAAGTAGGATGATTCATATAAAACAAAAGGCTTTTAAATGAAGGACAAAAGAACAATGCGTTGAAGTAGGCATGTGAAACAAAAAGATGCAAATGTTTGACAGAAAATATCCTTTGGTTGAATTGCAGGAATTGGTTTTAAGAGTGTATTTTTGCTCACTGCTTATCCTTATATATTTAGCAACGGATATCAGATACGGTTCAGTGAGAAACCTTGTCAACACTGTGACATTGGGTATATAGTTCCTGAATGGGTTGAGGAGAAGCCAACCCTTGATGACATAAAGCAGATATATGGTGGTGCTGCTGGTTCTCTTCCAACTACAACACTTATCTTACCTCTAAAGCCAGACAAGGTCAATCCTGTGAAGCAGCAGCTCTCAAACATTCATCCAGAAGTTATGTTGTTCCTTTCTAAAATCAGACACCTGTCTGTAAGGGAAGATAATGAGGACTCCAAGCTGAATACTGTGAATGCTGTATCCATTTCGAGCGAGATTAACTTTTGCACCAGGAAAAACATGAATGCTGAATCCTACACACTTCATCTCTCTGCTGAGGAAAATGGTCATTCTGGAAAGGAATGCAGCTACTACATGTGGAAGCAAAAGTTTCCTGTTAGGTTGGAAAATGTGGTGGAAAGGAGAATGGATGTGGAGGAGTGGACTGTAACATTAGCCTTCCCAAATCAGGAGAGGCTTCATAGGGGAAGGAGCTTACCAGGAGTCTATGCATTTCTTCCTACAGAAATGGTAACAAATTTTCCCTTTATAATTCAAGCAGATTTTGTTCTGGCTTCATCAAGGGAGACAATTCTCTTGGACAATAAGTGGAATCAAGGGATACTAGAATGTGTTCCAACAGCTTTTATGGATGCATTCAGAACGCTCATCATTGGAAGATCAGATGAGGTTCCAATATCCAGTTTGCCACCCATCTTTAGGTTCCTTCCCATTGATAGTTCTCCTTTTGAAAAGTTAAATCATGTGAGGGAGAAAATAAAACAAAAAGTTCTTGGAGAAAACATCATTCCTATTGAGACATACAAGGAGCAGAAGCACTTCTATAAGCCGTGTGAAGTTAGCAGGCTACTGCCAGAATTCTGGGACATTTTGGCTGAGGCTCGGGAAGAAAAAGTATACTTGCACAACCTGTCATCTCACAATGGAAGAAAAATCTTGAGTTCTTCATTCGATAGAAGTGAGTATGATCACATTCTCAGCTTTTTAGAGGTGCAACAAGTCAGCACTGATTGGTATGCAAAGTGCATCCAGAGTTCTAATCTTGTGGATGGAGCATCAGAAGTTATTTATCTGAAGCTTTTACTGTTTATTGCCACAAATTGGTCAAAATTCAAAAGCTCCAACGTGATGGACATTCCATTAATTAAGTATGTGGGTTCTGATGATAATCTGTCCCATTTCACTCTTAGTCAATGTAGCAACAGCCGTGGTGCCAAGCTAGTAGTCCTAGCAGATCCAAGTCAGTCTTGTCCTTGCTCTTGGATGATTGATTGGAACAGCGAATTTTCATGCCAAACCTCCAAATTCTTTATGCCGCAAGTCACACAGCATGCTATCTTACAGTCACCCCGCAGGCAGACATTGTTGGAATGGCTAGAAAATCAAGTTCGTGTCACTACTTTGACTGTGTACACTTTTGCACGACTCCTTTGTAGTTCAATAAATAATAACTCCAAGCTTGCCATTAAATATGTCCATTTCTTATATCACTCTCTATCGAAGAGATACTTATCAAGTAGTGAGGTTAAAGGTTTGTGTAGTTCCATGCCACTTGTGGACAACTATGGACATGTGACTGCATGCAGAAAAGGGGTTCTTGTGCCTGCAAATGTGAGCAAATGGGCAGACTTGATTGTATCAAATCCATGGAGAAGGGAGGATTATGTTGAGCTGGGAAAGGAGTACTTGCAACCATTGGATTGTGCAGGCCAATATACAGGGCATGGGAAGCTCATAGAATTCCTGGTAAATCATGTTGATGCTTCTGATATACCTAATATATATCCTCCAAATGCTGGGTTTTCTGCTGTAGAAACACCACTTACCAAAGAAAATGCCCTTTTGCTTTTGAATTGGATTCGAAAGCTTAAGTCTAGGGGTGTGAATCTGCCAGAGAGGTTCTTGAAATGCATAAAGGAAGGAAGCTGGCTTAAAGTTACAGTCAATGAATGGAGACCACCATCAAAGTCATTCTTAATTGGCTCATCATTAGGAAGAATTTTGCAAAGTGGTTCTGTTCTTGTTGACATTCCACTGATTGATGAGGGCTTCTATGGGAATCAAATATCAGAGTACAAGGATGAGTTGAAAACAATTGGGGTGATGTTCAGTTGTGAGGATGCATGTGGATTCATTGGGAGAGAGCTAATGTCGCGTGCAAGTTCTTTAACTTTAACCAGGAATCATATTCTTTTGATGCTTGACTTCATCCAATATCTGAGGCAAAAGTATCTTCCCTTAGACCAGTTCGTCAACAGCATCAGAGAGGAAAGTTGGCTACGGACATCTCATGGTCTAAGGTCTCCGGTAGGATCTGTATTGTATGATTCAGGATGGCTAGTTGCATCTCAAATTAGTTCCATCCCTTTCATTGATAAGGCTTATTTTGGTGAGGACATATACAAATTTAAAGAGGTGCTTGAGTTGTTGGGTGTGATAGTAGGTTTTAGTAAAAACTATCAAGTTGTCATTGACCACTTAAAATCACCCTCAGATTTGGCCAATTTGACAGCTGAGGCTGTTCTTTTGATAATGGAATGTATACAATTCTCGCGTTCTTCTAGTAAACTCATAAGTTTACTCAAGAAGGTACCATGCTTCTTGAAGACAAAGACGGGTTTCAAAACTCCTGGTGAATGTTTCTTGCATGATCCTCTATGGGGCTGCATTTTGGAGGTATTCAATGGTCTTCCTATAATAGATCATCAATTCTATGGAGAGAAAATTTTCACTTACAAGGATGAACTGAAGCAAATAGGTGTGGTGGTTGACTTTGAGCAGGCTATCGAAAAGTTTGCTGATCTCTTCAAACAGAAGGCATCACAATCTTCCTTTAGCCAACATCATGTCAAGTCATTTCTTTCATGCTGCAGGCTGTTGAAGGGAGCTGAATACAAATTCCCTTCAAAATTTTCTAGAATAATACATACTGAGAAGTGGTTGCAAACAAGGGTTGGTGGTTATAGGCGTCCAGGGAAATGCATTTTATATGGTCCAGAGTGGAAAGCTATCTCTTCAATAGCTCGTCTCCCTTTCATTGATGACAGTGACAAATGCTATGGTGAGGGAATACATGAATACAAGGAAGAGCTGAAGAGCATTGGTGTTGTTACTGAAGTAAAAGAAGGGTGCAAGTTTGTGCCTCAATGTTTGAATTTTCCATCAGATCCCTCAACCATTACTCCTGAAAGTGTTTTTTCCTTGCTGGAATGCATCCGTGTTCAAATAAAAGGGGGTGTTGTCACCATTGAAGATGACTTCAAGAAAAAATTGTCTAAAAATTGGTTGAAGACAAATGCTGGATATAGGTCTCCAGATAAGTGTTTGTTATTTGATTCCAAGTGGAATAAGTACCTCAAGCCAACAGATGGGCCTTTCATTGATGAGAAGTTCTATGGACCTGAAATTGCATCTTACAAGAAAGAACTCAATGCAATTGGAGTTACCATTGACGTTGAGAAAGGGTGCCTTTTGCTTTCTAATCACCTTGACTTTCTCTCTGATTATGACAACATTGTGAAAATATATGGGTACATCCTTTTTCTCTCAAGAAGTTTATTCCTTTTTTCTCCATTTATTTCAAAATTTTAAGCTTATGATCATATCTATGATTCATTCTGTCTGATTATCACAACCTTGTGCATGTGTATAGGTACTTAAGTGAACACAAGTGGAAATTTGAGGATAAAGCTGCCAGAAAGATTTGGATTTCAGAAAGTGCAGAGTGGGTCAATTCTGAACAATGTGTCATACATGACCAGGATAAGCTTTTTGGTTCAGAATTTTATGTATTGGAAGATTTGTATGATGAGAATATTCTTCCATTTTTCTCCTTTGCCTTGCAAGTCCAGAACAGGCCCTCCCTTGATGATTATATCAATATTTGGAATGATTGGGAGAGTTCAGTGGAACAGTTGTCACATGACCAGTGTTTTAAGTTCTGGAATTTTATGTTGAAGCATTTGACCACAAGATCTGAGAAGAAACTTACTGATTCCTTGGTGAAACTACCTGCATTATCTGGCAACAATGAAATATTTTTGTTAGATAAGAATGATGTTTTCATTCCTGATAACCTTCATCTGAAGAAACTTTTTGAACATGAGAAAGTCTTTGTCTGGTATCCTCAGAACTTGGCACCATTGACCAGGTGTGAGTTGTTTGACATATACAGAAAAATTGGTGCTCGAAATATCTCTGAATCTGTATGCATGGAAGAGTCATCCTTGATCAAAGGTGTTGAACTCAAACAGGTTGATCCTGGTAACATTTGTAATGTAAAGGTGTTGGCTAAGCTTATTCTTGGTTTCCTTTCAAGTTCTAGCCTAAAAATGGAACCAAACAAGAGGCATGAAGCTGTTCAAGATCTGCTCAACTTGAGTTTCTTTGAGACAGAGGGTCCAGTCACTGCAAGTTACAATTTGAAGCTATCATCAGGGGAAATCATTACCAGAAAGACAAATAGATTGGTAAGGTGGCAAACACAAAGTTCCAAGTTTTTCACCCAAATGAACTGGCAAAGTGAAGATGCAAGTTTGATCAAATATGCTACATATTTCTCGGAAGCCATATCAGAGGGTGTTTTGCGCGAGAATCATGATCAATATCCTGAACTTTCTGAGCTCATCAGATTGGCTTTTCTTCTGAAATTCAACAGTGGGGAAATTGACTTTCTTATGGAGTCAAACAACTTGCACTGTGAGGATGAGGACTTCCTCAGTTCTTCCTTCCCATCAAACTAAGCTTCTCCATAGTTTTAAATGTTTTAATTGAGGTTTGTTTGTTGCTACATACTATGCATCATAAACTATGTTTGACTCTTTTTACCTTGTCTTAGTAGTGTGACTACCTAATGACCAAAAGTAAAGTTTGGTATTTGCTGTTAATATTTTGAAGAAATTTTAGTTACTCAATTTCATGATCAATGCTTTGTTTTTATTGTATGGCTTAGTATTTGTGTACATATTCTCATGCTATGTCTGTACTTTTCTTTGATGAACATTGACAATAGTCATGATCCATGTTGAATTCTGTTTCATATACCAAAATCAGAGTTCTGAAGTTTGGTGGAATTTTCTTTACCACACTAAAAATTCTATGGCAAAGTGTTTCCCAAGAGACATATTTTCAAATATGCAAAACTTCTTGTTCCTGTTCAGCAATTTACTTTGAAAGCTATAACATATTAGCATTTCACAACCATTTGTAAGCTACAAAAAACTGGTGCTCACTTGCTATCTTCTTCTCATTTGGAAACAGAAAGCTCACACTTTGATTGATGGAAGAAGGTGAAAAAACGAATGTTTTCATAAACTAAAATCAACATTTTAGCATTTGAATAAATAAAATGAAAGAGGTTTAGCACTTGGATAAAAAATTCTTGGCTTTCCAGTGTTTTTTTTCCCCTTAAAGTGAGGCAGCTTGCTTGAATGAAAATCATTTTCCTTTCCCGAAAAGAGAAAAAACAAAGAAAAATGTAAAATAACAATAGAAGTAATAGAAAATAAATTTGAACCAAAAAACAAAATAAGTGCTTAAATATAAGCTATTAATAGGATAAAAATATAGCACTATTCAACATTTATCATTCTACAATCAGATTGCAAAAAGTCAAATTGTCTTATAAGCATTTAAAAATCCTTGCTTTTAGTTTTCCTTGCCTAATTGATGTGATTAGGATTAAAGAGAAATATAATGAAAAAAGAGAAATGGACTACAAGACTTAAGAATCAAGAGAAGAACAAAAAGAAATTTCAAGGGAGATTTACCACAAAAAGTTGAAGAACAAATGTGAATTTTAAAGATTATGGAATATTCTAAGCGCATCAAAGAATATTCTATAATGTCATAAATTATATGTACAAGGATAAATTACCTTCAACGTCTCACTTGTAATGCATGTGATAGTTGTAACTATTTTCACATGTCACTTTTAAGCACATGTGACGGTTGTAACTACTTCTATGTGTCACTTTTAAGTACATGTAATGGTTGTAACTACCTCCATGTGTCACTTTCAAGCACATGTGATGGTTGTAATACCTTCACATGTTACTTTTAAGTGCATGCGATTGTTGTAACTACTTTTGAAATCGTGGAAGTCTAAGGGAGTAGAGTAGACACATGAAGTGTTTCTAACTTCAACATGTCACTTTCAAAGTCATGTGTTACGTTGTAACTACTTGTACATGTCACTTTCAAGTGTTTGAAGGTTGTAACTACTTCATATGTTTCTCCCTTTTTCTCTCTCTTTTTCTAAAATCATTATTTCCTTTACTATGGATCCATCTCCATTTTAAAAGGACTTTCCTTGACCACAAATTTCTTATTTAACTCCTTCAAACTTAGAGAATCCTAAACTTTTCATGAGATTTTCTTTTTATCATACTGAACTAGCAGTTTCTTCTTGCAACCTTACATTTTTCTTCTTGTATCCCACAATGTTGTGCAAAGACAAAATCATCCCTATATCAGAAACTGTACATTTATTTTTTTGTATTATGGATTATAAAATCCGGTAAAATTTCGGATGGGTGCCTTCGGTAACCTTTCGGATTGGTGCTTCCGGTAGTATATGAATGGCAATGTTAATCCAAAATAAAACAAATGTAGAACATCCATAATTAAAAAACCATTCCGGATCCGTCAATTTGTAATTCAAAATATGCTTTCTGGATTCAGAAATCCATAATTGAAAAAAATCATTCCGGATCCACAATAGAAATTAGGCTTCCAGATTCAACAATTCGAAAATCAACAATTTATGCAAACTTTGCTTCCGGAACACCCCCTCATCCAGAAAGCAACATGATTCACTTCCGGATTGATGAATCCATAGCACACTCTTAGATCCCGATTTCAAATAAAAGGTGAAAATTAGTTTCAATATTTATAAAATTTTCGGGGTGCAGAAAGAAAAAAGTAGGGGTGTAGTAGGAAGAAACTGTCTACTGAACTTTAGATATTGCATTTTTATTTGTTTCTTTACATTTCCCATTATTTTTCTTTTCTTTCATTTAACTTTTCAATTTGTCTTTCACAGTTTTAACATTTATTTTATATTTTAATTTTCGATTTTATATTGTAAATACTTTTGCAAGTGAAATTATCAACTTGGCATAAAATTTTAACTGTGAACATAATGGAAGGAAATATGTTACTCTTTGACTATATTTTTATTTTCAAAGGTTTAATAAGCTTTAAATGGGAAGTTCTACAATAAAAATTCCCAAATTTATTACTTAACTCAAATTAAAAGCTCTCCTGGTCCTACATTTAAACTCACAATATTTGTGTGAATTTGTTTTTTTTTTATCAATCACAAATATTTTAATTTATTTCATGTGTTTATAATGAAATTTTATATATTTCACTTGCATGCATTTATGAGATATCTAAGTACTGAAAAAATATGCAAAAATTCAATACAACTATGAGACATAGAAATATGTAACACAGAAGCATGTGCCTTGATGTACCAAAAATAGAAGTTGCCATAAAGAAATGATATTGATATCATTTTTATTTGTAAACTGTAAGAAGCAACTTATAATTTCTCTTTTGTTTTCAGAAATGTTCTAAAGTTAAAGTTTGCATTAAAGATCTTAATAAGTTTTCAATATAACAACACCAAAAACGTTTAAAGAAATACACATAAGTTTTATCCATCAACAATGAACACTTGGTGCACACAAAGCTGTAACAAGAAGTCAAATTGATATGCTGTTAGGTATTCCCCTTCCTGTGATTCCACTTGTTGAGGCAGAAGAAGTAGCTGCATCAGGGTACAAAAGAGTGTACTCAATGTTTGCAGGGCCACGTCTATTCTTAAGCTTAGGATCCCTATTCCTTTGCATGATCCTTGCTTGAATCTCCTTTAAATCTTGTTTGAACTCAGCAAATCTGTTCTGAATCACTTCATTGTCTATCCACCCTGGTGATTGCTGGCATCCCAAGTAGACCTCATCACAAGTGTGCCTTGAGAGAACATCCACCAATGCCACTGCAAGACTAGTCTCAAACCTATCAGGAAGCATCTTGAGGAAAAACTTATCTGGGTCCTTCAGGAACTCACCAAACTCCACTGTCCCTTCTACAGGAACAAATTTCCTGCATAGTGTGGGGCGGTTTGGAGGGTAGCCACTGTATGCATATTGACCATAGTTTAGAGATGCATGTTTGGCAGAAGCAATCCATATGAGGGTTGTTAGTGCTTCCACAAGGCTTGAGAGTGTTGTCATTTGGTCCCACCCTGTGTCATTGTGTTTGTCACCATGCCCTTGAGTTCTGATCTCTGACCACCAGGCTTGCACTTCAACATCACCCTCAATGGCCTCGTTGTCTTTGTAGAAGAATGAGCAAAAGTCTTTAACCCATTCTTTGATGGCTACCCATATTTCAAGTCCATCAGTGGCATAGGGATAGTCCACCAACAGAAGCTGAATCCCTGTGGGGTTATTCATGTCAGGATCTTCTACAGCCATGCCCCTGCAAAATTAGTTGTTGTTGGATTAGCCCTGCATGAAGGTAAAAGTAATGGAACCTCTATATTTTCCCACCCGGATTAAACCATTCACCATGTTACTCTAGTTTTATGTTCTAGTCTATATATGAGAAAACTGTAAGTTCTAGTTCTTATATTATGCATAAAAGTTAAGTTTTCACCCCAGTTGTTAGCACCATAGAAAACTTACTGGCAATGTAAAACTACTACAAAGACTTTTTGATGATGACAAACTGCTACAAGAAATAAAGGGACCAAGTGAATAGTTTAACCTCCTTTACACATTTTTATGCTTCTTTTAGGTTAAATGAGTCATCTGGATTTTATTGGTGATACTCATTTAAGAGTCAGTCCTTCTATATAAGAAACATAAGTTTTAGTTCCCAAAAAGGACATATACTATAGGGTCTAGAACTTGGAAAACATAGTGCAACAAAAAAGAGTATAATACTAATAAGGATATATAAGGACTAAAACTTATGTATTTATTTTACACAAGGTTTGATTTGTGCATTGGTGTCACATACATGAGTGTTGTTAATTTAGATTTTTCAACTATCATTAAAATACTTAATGTTTCTGCAATTTTATATTTTGTTTGTAAGATTGGTTAAAGTTTTCTTGTGTTAAAAAAGTTAGATGCAGGCGATGCTCAGTCATAATTTGCTGTTTCCTCTGCACAATTCAGGGTTCCATAGTTTTTCTATTTAAATTCTTGCTATAAAATTACAAACCTCGCCAAATCAACTTGTAAGGTGAAGTTTGCACCCATTTATACATTATAATTTGGTCTTTATCTCTAGTGGGTTCTTCAATAATTCTTAATGAAGGTTTGTGATGTACCTTTCGAGTAGATCAGCAGGGAGTCCTTGCTCATTGAAGCTCCACTCTTTATAGAGGTCACATGAGATATGCATACAGATTTCACCTGGAAATAATATTCTCTCGAGAATTCCTCCAGAGTTTAAAAGGATGAGTCTTGCCAGGGCATTTATGTGCATGGTATCTTTGAAATGAGGATTCAACAACCTATGGATTGGATGCATAACACTTAGTCTTCTTTTGGTGGCAATGATAAAGGGTTCAACAACTGCATGGGTGCATAACCTGCATAAGTTTTCATTGCATAATACTTAAATGCCAAAGAAAACGTGATAATAGAGTAAGTGTACTACTGAATTTCTTTGTAGTTCATTATTTTCTCAAATAAAACAATATTTGTGATTGCAGAAAGATTTCAACTCACCAATGGCTAATTAGTTGATGATAAACAGCATCATTAGCTAAAACATGAGTTTTAGCAAGCTGCCAAAGTGCTGCTTGTGTTCCCTGCTTGGCTGGAAGAAAAACTCTATGGATTTCAAGGTGAGGAGATGGGCCTGGCAAGCTAAGTTCTATTGCCAATGGCTTAAGCATGCCATCACTCCTTAAGAATAGTAGGGTCCTTGATGCATAAGCACATACCCCATTTCCGTTTATTCTGTTCAAATATGGAATGAGATAGTCATGGTGGTTCAGCATGAATATTCTTCCCTGCTCCATTGCCTACACAATTTTATAAGGAAAGAGAGGACAAGAAATAAATAACACCCCCATTGAAGAAAAATTACCCTTAACTACCAGTCAATTTAGCCAAGTTTTAATTTTCTTTTTGCTTTATTAACTCCAATAAATGTAATGAGCAAAACTCCAATAAACATTTACTGTTTGTATTCTCCAATCAGATTTGGAGTTTCATCTCTGTAATCTGAGTAACAAAAGTCCATTAAATGTCATCATATATTACTAAGGTGAAGCTTCAAATGTGATTGGAGAACAACACTAACAGTACCTACAGGTCCAATAGTATCTAAGTTTTCTTCTAATACAACATGCATGCAGAAAGTTATAATCTGTGTTAGGATTGATTGAAAGGTATGGAGTAGTATTATTTAAAATAGGATGGTATAGATTATAGAATGATACTATGTTTCAGTAAGGAATGGAATGAGTATCAACATGAACAACTCAACCACATACTCTATTTCCTTAACTAATCATCTCATCATGACCTACACTTCAAATGATTGTTGTGGCAAATATCTTAACCATGATACTTATTGTTTGAAAAGAACTTAAGGTTTTACAAATTGCATTTTAATTTTCTAATTTCTTAGCTCATGAAAGGTTATAAAAAGTAAATAAGAATTGTGACTACAACTTGAGGGTTACAACTTGAATACTATTTAATATCTTCCAAAAGGAAGTAAGAAAAAAAAGTTTATTTTCTTTGACAACTTGCCTGAGAAAGTGACCATCCTTCTAGCTTCTGTTCTATGATTGATTTCTGTATTGAACTCGGTACTCCGTATTTGTTTTGAGGTGGAAATGTCTGGAAGGAATATTGAAACCAAAAATAATTAGGTTAAAAGTCACGAAATGGTTGTTTCAATTAGACTTTTACAGTTAAACTATTGAAAATCACTCTATGACTTTTACAAAATATTATAAAAAACAATAATTTTACCATACATGCAATCACATGACAATGTAAAAAACCTTTACACTGACACTGAATTTGTAATTGTGTTAAAGGATTATATGTTTCCACTGTAAGAAACAGTGTTTTGCTTTTATGTATCATCATATAACATAGCAGAGTGTTTCTAAATCCTAGATCATAAGTGTATGAAGTACCGTTAAGCATTCTATTCTGGTGGGGTGAGTTCCTGCAAGCATTTGTCTTCCAAACTCCATATCATCTTTCCAAGTCAAATCATTTTCTGAAAAGCAAAGGATCACAAAAAACAATGTCATGAAACAACTTAGCATAATTAGTAGTATCTTTGACAAAACAACAATTCTATTCATTATAAGAGAGAACTCTAGAAATTTAACTAGGTTACAAATTTCCTAATGTGTTGCCTTTCAATCTATGATTTATTTACTGTACAACTGATCTCCTAAATCAACTGACATTGTAACCAACTAACTGAAATATTATATACAAATAAATGGTATCAAGTTTTCTTTACCTGATATGATTTGAGGGATAGGCAATTGTTCACGATTTTCCATGTTTGCAATAGTTATTTCCTTCAAGTATGCAAAAGGTATCAGTTTCTTTAAGTTCTCTTTCATCCATCCCTCAATTGTTTGGCTCCCATTGCTAGAAAACATGTCAAGTAACTCTTCGAATGATTGAAAGTTTGCAGAATTTCGCTCTGGTAATAATTCTGCTTTTGGTGACAAAAAATGTACCATAGCATGGAAACAATTTGATTTCAACTCCTTCAATTTATTAGGGGCAAATCTCTCATCTGATGGAACATATATGCCAAAGTTCATTGGTTGTGGCCGGCTCTCACTTGATGGACCTAAAATTTCCCCATATACACATGAAAATAGGAATCAGAATCAACTCAAAAGCTACTCTATATATTGCAGACACAATGTAACACATACTCTTAAATTTCAAAGGACTATATTCTTATTTAGGTTCATTTTTCCACTGAGGTCCTCCAATCACAGATGCAAAGGCAAAAGTACCAATGGTAATGAAACTTGAAATGTTAAGACTAGTCTGTAAAACAAATGTATTTTCTGAGGATTTATCCTTTTTATTGATGTTCTATAAAGTAATGAAGTAAGGGTGCATCCATCCTTGATTTAACAGTACCTTGTTAGGCTTAACCAACCTTAAACCAAGGGTATTAAAGCATGTTATTAAGCTGCAATTCCACTGGTTCATGCCAATTTAGATTTCTACCTTGAACTGAATCTAAGGGGAAAGTAAAGTAAGTACCTGCTGCACTCAGTTTTCGACCTGTTCTTCCTCTACGAGGATATGGAAAAAACTTTGTGCCACCAAGAACTGGTCTAAGGTGTTCAGGACCTTTTTCAGGATCTCCAAGATCATTATAGTAGTCATAGTCATAGATTCTATCACATTCCTTTCTTTCTCCAGTTCCATTACCCCTCAATTTATCAAGCTCTTCCTTTCTTAGTTCCACTAATGCTCTTGGCGTCTGACTTGGAAGATAACACTGTCACAACCACATAGTTATGCACTTTCATGTAACATAAAATTTCCAAGTATAATAGGAAAACAAGATTAAACTAATCATTTGGTCCTACAACTGACACTCATTTCAGAATCAGTCCCTGCCTGAAAAAATATGTTTTAGTCACTACAAGACAACTTTTTGGTCAATAAAACATTAGAAACTTAGGACCTATTCAGATAAGTTTCTCCAGAAGAACTTAGGACCTAAAAACTGTTTTCTGCAACAACTTCACACTACTTAGCAATTAATATTTCATTGAAAATCTATTATATTTTGAAAATAGTTCCCAATAAAGAGTTTAAAAACCAAAAAACAGAAACAATTGGGAAATATTTTCTCATGTAGTTTTGTTGTCATCTTGTTTAATCTCTTACTCAACTCCATACCCTGCTCTTTGCCTAACACCTTCGACCAACTGTGTAGCAACCTTGTTTAGTTACATCTTGAATACTAAAAAAACTATTGAAAATGTAAATCAACACACCCTTAGTAATAGCAGGACCTATATGTACTAATAAGGGCATTTAAAGAAAAGAAAAAAGCTCAAGGTCTTCTTTTCATATAGGGACTAGTTCCTGCGTAGTGTCACTTATGATCCAAATGATTAGCTTAAAGAGAAAATAATATAGAACATACTCTATTTGAGAAGAAGAGTCTATCAGATTTGGTCTTCTTTATTGGATATATCCATGAATTGATATCATAGTGAATGATGCCGTTGCTAGAAGTCTCAATAGATGCAGACTGAAGGAAGAACTTCTTCTTGTACTTGTTTTGAATAGCAAAAGCTCTTGGAGTTCCAAAATTTGAGTCAACATGTATCTTAATTTTATATATCATGGTTTGTGCATCATGGCTGTGTTTCATGCTCTCTCCTTGTTTGAAATATGCTTTCTCGCTCAATTTCCCTTTACCAGTCTCTGTCCAGTGCAACACAAAGTTGGAAACACAATATGTTCCCTTTATTAAAACATATCTTCCAAATATACTAAACCATGCAATTTAAACAAGTTCTTATAAAGCAAAAACAGTTAACTTTTAATTTGTTTTCTTAATTAAAAAAGTTATAATCTAGTATTCATGTTTTCTATATATAGCCCCTCTCATCAAGATGGTTTGTTCATACATTTTTGTCTCTCTAAATATCATGAATTTTTCTCAGTTTTACCTTCACTTTCAAGAGCTAGAGGGATGGATCTAGACAAGCATAGGATGCAACCTTCTCTCCTACCAATCTTTACATAAAAAATTATCATTTTGAAACTTACTGATGTATACAAGTCAAAGTTTCCTCCCAACACACCCTCTAACACAGTTTGTTCATCATTTTTGGAGTAATACTTGCTTATTTCCAAAAGCTCTTTTTCTAAAAGACTATTTCTTTTGAAAAACCAATGTTATGTGTATAGAAAGGTGTGTACTTACCAGGATCAACATCAGTCCCACTATAAATCTGAACAGAAATTAACTTTCCAGGTATGGATTTGCTTTGGTTGTGTGTGATAATGAACTTCCCCTTGAGAGTTAGTTGTTGAGTAGCTTGGCATATAGGATTGAAGTTATGAGCAATTTTGGTTGTGACTGAAGAAGAGTGCCTTCTGGGCACACTACTTGAAGCCATTTTTGGCACTTCATTCATACTCATACTTCCTTCTTACTTTGTTGGTGTTTCTAACAAAAATCTGCAATAACAGCATCTGCATGAGCCATAGTAATCAAATTATGGTGCTGGTTTAGTTGTGTTCAATTCAAATACTTGTCTTCCTGTTAGTAACATTGCATCTGATACCTTACTTTTGTCTTCACCATGAGGTTTTCTTGTGACTAAGAAAATGGCACCAACTAGTTTCTTTAAATTTTAAGTTTTCATTAAGATTCTAAAAACAATCTTTCCTAAAACATTTCAAACATTTTCGTTTTTGTGATCAAAATTTTCATTATGAAGTGTTTTGGAACTTTTTCCAATGTAGCAAACTTCTCATATCTTTTACTCTAATAATAATAATTATTCAAACAACATAGTTTATTATACTAATTTATTAAGTCATTGTGAATTAGGTTTTCGGACAACCAAATTCTAAATGTGAATGAGTATGATTTTACAAGAAAATTAGTTAAACAGGATTCTAGTTTACTATTTTATTTAAAAATGATGGAAAAGGAATTTATCATTTTGAGATTTTAAAAGGTAATTATTTAAAAATGTGGAAAATAATCCTTTTGCAAAAAATTACTTAAAAAAATTATAGAGAACATAATAA
>Ga0123341_1000456_pt1 | contig 24712 bp, 15 predicted proteins | sample Turbeapinknodule_FD_89959 | JGI IMG/M metagenome (GOLD analysis project Ga0123341, IMG submission 89959) | Root nodule microbial communities of legume samples collected from Mexico - Turtle bean Mexico pink nodule | ecosystem: Host-associated > Plants > Roots > Nodule | place: Mexico: Nepantla...
ATTTTAATTTATGTAATCAGAGACATTAGTTAATCAATTAAAAATTTAAAAACTAGTTGTATAATTAAGTGTTTTTAATAATAATAATAAAATAAAACCCGTCTTTTGGTGGAGCGAAGCAAGATTTTCAATTTGAGATATATCACCCGTCTCTCTGACTCTTTACATCTCAATCTAAAATGTTGAAATGATAGCCGATGAATAGAAATTGAAATTTATGCACAATAGCCTTCAAAATTTTGGTTCAATGTTATTTTTGCGTAAATATTTTGATTGAACTCAACATATTTCCGAACCGATATTAATTTAAAGAATTGATTTTTACTGATATTTTCCTTTTTGTTACCACTGATATTTTTCTATACACACATACCTATGATGAAACTCTAGACCACGTACTTAAATTACCTAAGAATAAGCCACACCATATCACTGTTATTAAATAGATCCAAAAAAGATATTTAGTTCAAATTTTAATATTTCTAAAATTGATTTAAAAACCAATATAAACATTCTCTGAATTTTTAGTCCGTGGATCAGTCAAAAAACAAACTGATAAAATTACTTATTCAATAATGTCTGAAGACAATTTGCCGTTCGAAAGATTTTAATAACACTTTTCCAAACATGTTCAAAATTCAACTAAAAAACCGGCAAACTCTTGTTTAGGGGTCATGAACACAACACCAAACACTGTAGGATTTGGTGAAGATGGTTGGCACGGTTCCATGATTTTCTATTACAATTATTAGATTCGATTGAATTTGGGATAAGCAAGAAAAAAATGAAGAAAATTGAGTCTTACAGGGGTAAAAGTAAGTGCGGCGCAACTAAAATTTCAAAATTGATGTCACTTGAGGCCGTACTTACTACTTTTTGCTGATTTTCATTTACCATTGAGTACACCAATAAACCCTGAACTACGTTCGATACTAAATTTCGTCAGTGTCGCACAGACAAGTCAATCCAAAGAATGAAACCAAAACTATCATCAAACCAATAAAAAATAAAAAATATTAACACGATTCGATGATTCAACCCAAAGTAGTTAATCACGACTATAGCATACTTTGCGTCGCGTTTGGACGGAGCAGGCAACATAATTTGATTTTAGTCGCTATTTCGTTGAAGCAACTACTTTGATTTTGAGAAATTCTGCCAACTACCTCTCACTGATCCAGCCAGGCCCGTCTACTTTCCAACAATCACAGTTCTTCAGTGTTTGTTCTCGCTTATCAAGTCTTTGCTCATCACCCGTTTTCACACATCGTTTTCCTTACCGCAATCCTGTTAGTTTTTGGGCAAAACCAAAATGATAGAAGGAGCTGGACAAGGAGTTTGATTTAACTACTATAGTTATTTTTTACATCTTCCAACATTTTTTGGCTGGAAGAAGATTGTTTCAAAAAATTTCCAAAAGAGCCCAAAGCTCGCTTTGGTTGTGTCAGAATTTTCCCATGTACAATAAGAAACATTAAGTTGGAACATTAAAGTAGAGGGGAAAAGTACTGAACAAGTTGGACTATTTCCCATTAGAATGGGCATGCTTATGGAAAGGCCAAAGGTTTACAAGACGCTCAAGTACGCCTTTTGAGAAATAGCCAGAGAATCCTGCAGGGGTTGCTGGTGGAGGGAAGTCTTCCGCAGGCATAGCAAATGGACGAACCATCAACTCCATTTTTTCCATTGTGAGACAGGACCCTACTTCTTGCAGCCTTTCAGGACCCATAATAGGCAGTGTGTGCTCCTGATGCAACGAAGATGCCTCGCTATCATTTTCCTGCAACGAACAGAAATAAGCTAATGAAGAAATTCAACATTTAAAATCAGCATATATTCCTCTCAACGAAAAGTTGTCAAGGGGAGAACTTTTATCATGTCAATAAATGGAATTTCCACGAAATGAGTGACGCAAAAACTAAAGCCTCATATGGTTGTTTCGTGCAGCTGCGAGGGATTAACTTAGAAATTTCTAAGCTTCAAACCAGTTGCACCATTTGTGTCCTGATGCCCAGTGGAATTGAATTGAATTTCACTTTCAAACCCTACACCAGATGCAGCAAACAATATAAATTGAATATCATTTACCTCCAAGGGGGATAAATCAGCACCACGGCTAAAGGTCAACTCTATGCGGAACCTTTTTGGATCTTCCAAATCTACCTGCCATTTGCAAACCAAAATTAAAATCAATATAACACAGATACCACATAAACTACACATCACATGACTCCAGACAATTATACCCCATCAAAATAATGAAAATATCGCACTGTTCTACGAGGTACCTCTCTTTTCTCTGTTCTCATATCCTTAAGCTGCCTCTTAGTTAGCCCAGTTAGTTGCAACTGTCTGGTTAGTTTTCACACTTGTTACTTCCAGCTGGTATAGTTAGTTAGGGTCTCTAGGATTCTGAACGAGCCTTGCCAAAGGCAGTTTCATATACCAAACCATAATGGATTCTTTAGGATGTTCTATTTGTGGACTCTTTCCTAGTCCTAGCTACTCGTCACTCCTATATCACTCAACAAAGTACAGTTCACCACAACTGAACGACATAGTTCACCTAAGGAGAATAGGGCACTTGATTACCTTACCCTTTAAATAAGGGTGGGAAAATTGAGGAATCCGATAAAATTTCATTAATCCAGTTAAAATATTAATAAATCTTATTCGTCTTGATCCATTTGATAATAATCAAATCTATTGATTGACAAATTTTCACAGGTAAATATTCAATCCATCCATTAAAATAATATATTTTAAAAGATTAAAAATATATTTTTAAAACAACTTTCAAAAGATAAATTTTAAGAAAGATTTAATTATCAATAAATTTGTTTAGATTAGTTTTGATTCATTAAGCACTGATAAGAGGATCCATTGGATTTTGAAAAATATTGGATGGATCATTAACCATCCGGAAGGATTTGATCCGATCCTTTTTTTTTTATATGTGTCACCCATACCTTATGGTACATGAGTACAAGCCAACCCAAGTCACTAAAAGGCTTAAAATAACTATCAGCAACATATCGCACCACTGTGTACTCCCCTCACTATCAACACCATATTGAAAATGCCAACTAGATATAATTGTAAACGACTGGAATGTTGCAGACGTGCAGCAACAACTCAGAAACATTGCTTGGGCAAGCCCAAAATAACCTACCTCCGTGTTTTCAAACATCCTCAGCACAATGTAGCTCATATAGTCCAGCTCCTTTGTTTTGTATAGGCGCTGTAGAGCGTTAAAGCAAACGAGGCTCTCTTCTTCTAGAAGAGATTCATCAAGATTACAATAGCGAAGAACATTCATGAGAGAATGGATATGTGATTCCTGTAAACAAAAATAATAGTTAAAAGCAAGAATATGGAAATAAAACGAAGATAAATTCATGCAAATATAAAAAAATTTGAAGCTGAGTTTGCACCTATTTAGAAATTATAGATAAAGGATTTTATACCTGTTTGTTCAAACATAATTTCACAGTTAAACGAAAGCTTTGAATGTTTGATTTGAGGGAAGGGAGGAGTGAGGTCGGTGTCTAACTGCTTAAGAGAACAAAACTCTCCTTAGAGCCTAACATTTCCTTTCACATAACTCAAATTTTGAGAATCAAGACCTTGATAAAAACCGAGGTGTACAAAATATCATTAATCAAGAACATTCCTTCGAAGAAAATTTTATTCAAATCCCCTTAACAAGAGTCTAAATAATGCTAGAATAGCCTGTACAACATGTTTGACTATCTTGCGTGCCTTCGATTCTGTGTACCCCTAGAATCCAACAATTGGCTTAATATATGCTTTTTTCCACATCTATTTCCATTTTTTTTATTATGCCGGTTGTTGAATTAGTTTGATGTACTAAAGATGGAAAAGGATCCTAATCTCCAACACTAATCCCCAGCCAACATAATGACAAGATTTTGGGAAAATCACTTGAATGACACTCATTGAAAAATACTTTTTTTGGAATAATAAACCACTTAAAAGGTCTAAGATGTTCACAAGAATAGTCAATGAGTAACCTATCTGTGATTGAAATAACCAGTTTGAAAATACTTTGACATGACAGAAAGACCGTAGGGTGGGGAGTGACCGTGGGATAGAAGTAAACTTCTGTTCAAGATTTTATTAACATAATCTGATCTGAAAGGACTCACTGATGTGAAGTATAGGCGTGTTCGCACATGACGTTCAGGTGTCTTCACATTCGCATACCTGGAGGATAATAAAAAGTATTAGAATGCGAGTAAAAATGTACAAGATAAAAACAAAAACAACATATTTACTTTGGATCCAAACGGTATTTGGTCTCCTTATCATCATCATCATCTTGATCCATTGATATATCACTTAAAGTGATAGATTTCCTTATTTCATCATTCTTATTTGGATGTTTTGACTTGGAGTCACTATCTTCCTTTTCAGTTTTCACGGAGGATGAATCACGGTCTTGGTTACTCTTTAACTCAGCAACACTAATGGCTTCCTCTCGAGTGTTCCTCAAATCAATTAAAATTTTACCCAATAATCGACGTGCAATCTGAATCAAATTAATACAAAGAAATAAAATAATGTAATAACAATTTACAATTTTTACTCGCTACTAAATGTTTTCTGTGCAACAATCAATTTTCTTTTCATTTTACCTTAGCCTTACCTCATGTCATGTAATCAATTTTATGTACCAAATTGAAAATTTAAAAATAATATTAAAGTTAAATTAATCTGTACGACCCTGAACTGTTTGGAAGTATTTAAATGTACTGTAAAAATTTATACTAGGATCCCTAACATAAATCTTTTTTAAATAATTCAAGGTCCTACTAGATAATTACACTAGCAACTTTGTCCCTAAACTATTTGAAAATTTTCATATAGATTCCTTATACCAACACTTTACCTTTGAGCCAATCTTTAGCTTCTGCTTCGGATTTATTCCATATTCATTTGGAATTACACCGTCAGCAAGTGCCTGCAAATAACAAGGCATAATAAAGGTCCTATCTTCATTGCTCAAGGTGATGACGCACAGGAATATTACATGTGGGTATGTTGTTTCCACAACGGAATACTTGACTCTTCTGGTTTTTTAAAATCCAAATATTCTTTTAAAGTGGTAAAGCAAAAACACTACTCAAAATTTTAAGAAAAAATTTTGCTGAGTAAAAGGTGCTCAGGCTTGGCAGTAAGTTTTTCTTTCAACAAGGATAAATACAATAACAAACAAGAACAATAATCTTATCCAACTAGATGACGTTTGCTACAAGGACACAAGTATAAAGGCAACAAATTACACGTGAATCAAAGTTGAAAACAGTGTAAAAAAGTGAAGATGGAGTATCTTGATGCACTAATATCAGCAAGGCTACATACAAGTATGAAATTTATGCTCAACCAAGAAGCACGGAAACATTAACATTATTTAGCCATCCAAGTTATATATCAAAGTATATGTAGTGGACACAAATCCAGGCTAGTCAGTCAGGCTTATACAGGTTCAAGCTGTTCTACTTGAGCAAAAAATTTCCCTAATTCATACCTGGGCAACCTTAAAAAGCTTATCCAATCCCTCTAGATTAAGGTGCGCATTATGTAAAAGATCATATCTGTAATATAAAAGTAAATGTTAATTTCTCAAAGATAAGAAATAAAAGAGGCTACATAATTTAAATGAAACTGCCAATTTTTCCTTCATATTGATAAAGTTGCAGATTATGTACAGATATATTGAAGAGTACTATGTGTTTGGCTGTTACTTGCTCAACCTAGAAATTTCTGTTTAAAAATTGTGGCTATAGTGGGTTTCCCAAAGTTCAGCAACTAGTTAGTAGTCTCAACTTTAATACCTACATAGACACATCTCACACTAAACTGGATGGAGGGACACTTGAAAATGTTGGAGATCTTACTCAACTGGAGATATGACCAAATTATAATATATAAATCAATGCAAATCTCACCCTGCAAACTAGTTGAGAGTTTGAATTAGGCATGAAGTCCGCTTTTTAAGATCGTATCAAAACCTAGTTGGACATATCGTATCATCCACTACTATCATACCACAACAAATATCTATTTTTAGCACTTGAGTGCCTAGTCATTGGTGTGAGAGGTGATACGTTAGAGATCTCACATTAATCTCCACTGTTGCAATATTACACAAATATTGTAGATCTGGAAAGGTCCTACTATGTCATCATAAAAGCCTAAGGAAATAGATAACTTACTTGCATGAATCGTAGACATCAGGAATTTGGGTGATGTCAAAGCGCCTATGAAATTAAAACACCATCAGTGTGTCAACCAAAACAATAAGCCACATTAGAAGTCATGATAGTTTTTTTGAATGATCTTTTCACAGGAAAAAAAACGTAATTTGAAAAAGCTAGAGAAAAATAAAAATCATTCTAATTAGGAAATGAAAGTTGAATATTCTTACACACAAAAGAATTGTTTTACTTTTCAAGTAGCTACAAATTACAACGGAAAAAGGTAAAGCATTCTTTATTACAATGGCCAGAGAAGAAAAATAATTTGGATGAAATGATTTAATAACAAGTTCATCTACAAATCAAGGAAAGATACAAATAGTGCCCATGTAAACTACAGGGGTTTAATAAGTTTTGACTTCAACAATAAATAGATTTAAAAAATTCAATCAGGAATCCTTTTATTGTGTACATTTCATGTAACTAAAAACCTTTTCTCATGTGTCGATAGCATTTGAAGTACCATTTGGTTTACTCATATATAGAAGGAAATACAATAAAATCAAACAAGATTAAACAAAAACTAAATGTAAATGCTTACTCTTTCCGTTCATTATACAGATCCCTTTCAAGCTTTTTCCATCGAGCATACATTAAAAGAAACCCTTCACTACCACAAGGTAATCCAGCAGCTATACGATCAACATCAATATTTGTTTTTCCAAGTGCTTTTGCTTGATCATAAGGAGGAATTACATCATATAGGCTCGTTTCTGCAAGATTCTCATCTTCATCCGTGGCAAGTAGTCTTACTTGTTCAGTAACCTTCTTAATCAAGCTTACCTATTCATTACATAGGCAGCAAAAGTTGACAAAACAGTTTTAGTACCATTTCACACAAGTAGTTTCATGTTTAACAGTAGTGAAAACCTATAGGAGAAATAACTTGTGACAAAAACACTATCCTATCAAGAGTAATGAACTCAGATTTAAAGCAAACATGTTTCATTTCGATAGATAGTGAGATGGTACGAACATAAAAAAAAGTTCAATATAATCTTTCAAAATTTTACTATTGCAACTCAATCAACTGAAATTTAAAAAAAAATAGTATTGCAACTCAATCAATCTTTGTTCGACATATTTCTAACCATAAAAGTTTACATATATTGAAAGAACTGCTTGTAATTGTGTATTTTGCATTGTGTACACACATGAGTATTCTTATTTATAATGAAGAGATACAATAATAAGATATTTAATAATGAGAAATATTTGATACAATATTTCTCTATCAAATCATATCATATCTCTAATATAATCCAATATTATATTTCTAACACTTCCCCTCAACCTAGGGCATATGAGACAAGCTTGTTACAAATACCATTAATACAAAACCCCTCAAGAAAATCATGTTGGTCAGTTGGCTGTTAGATCTCATAACGTAAATAATGACATAATATCTTTGTTACATGTGTTGGAGGGCAGGACAACTTCCGAAGAGCAAAAAGTTCTTGGAAAGCTCAGCGGCTGCTAGACTTGGAGCGTGGCGGCTGCCGCAAAGAGAAAATGTTTGGAGAGTGCAGCAGCTACTAGGGAGCAAAAACACTCAAAAAGTGTAACGACTGTCAAAGACCAAAAAATGTTTGGGGAGCGCGCTGCCTGCTGCAGAGAAAAAAAAAGGCTTAGAGGGAACAACAGCTGCTGGAGAGTGCAGAAGCTCAGAGAGTGTGGTGGCTAGTGGGAGCAAAAGATGCTAAAAAATGCAGCAACTCCCAGAGAGCAAAAAGAAATGTCTGGAAAGTGCAGTGGTTGCCAAAGAGAAAAGATGCTCGGAGGCAATGGTAGCTGCTGGGGAAAAAAAGGGTTTGAAGTGCACAGAGGCTAGGAGAGCAGGGTGGTTGCCCAAGAGCAAAAAATACTTGGAGGGAATATGTAATAATCTGCTATGGAGAGCCAAAAAGCTTGCATTGGATTAGAGGGAGTGACAAAGTAATGGCCTAACAGGGAATTAAAGACAAAATAGGCCACTGAGGATCGTACTACTCTTGTACCATATTGAAATGATTGCTTGTATTTGTGTATTTTGTACACACATGCATAATACGGAACAAAATCAATATTTAATAATAAGAAATATTTGGTAACATATTTTGCTATCATGTCTCTCTATTTAATGTAACATTCAAATAATATCTCTAACAATATATGACCAAAACACGAAAGCAATCATACATAAAATCACATTAATTAATATTTATGGTTGCTTGAGAGGGGGTTTCTATTTTTAGTTTTAAAAGAGATGTTCTATTTTTAATTTTAAAAGAGATTACACAAGGGAATGGTTCTCCCATTTTCCCATTCACTCACCCAGCAATTATGGTATGTTCATTCTTTAGTCTTTGCTTTGTTTTTTAGATTGGACAGCTTTGTCACATTCTAGAGCTACCATGATCTGGGTTTTCCATTAGTGGAATTGATCAGAAGATATCTAGATAAGATCTATTGTGAATTTTAACAATAAGAAATCAATCTATCACTATTTCATTCTTGCTTAGATTCTGGGAATTACATGTGGATATGTTTTAAATGAGCAAAATATAAGTACTAAACCACATCTTCAGTCAAAAAATGTAATAACATTACAATGAATTTCATCATCCCTTTATGCTTTATTCGTATGACACTCCCATACACTCTCAACATATTTAGGCAATGATGATTTTATTTTAAAAAACATGTACTTTTTAAACAATTTTTAAGTTATACACTGGAATCTTCTTAAGGCAGCACAGCAAGATAACCAGATTAGTTTGCCTCATCAAAAAGGATCTTTTAGCTTCCCCTCTGAATCATGCCATGGAAGAAGAGATTAATGACACAACAATGCATTACTAAATTTACAAAAACATTACCAACTTGGGAAGCAATTCTGACGCGTTAGGTGGCAGTCCAGCACCATCAACCATCCAAGAAAATTCAGCTGATCCATTGCTGAGGATTGTCTTTGAACTGGAGGTTATGATTTCGTTTAGCCGAGCCTGCAGAATATTCAACCATGACTATAATCAGTTGAAAAGCATAGCAATGTTCCTGTATTACTTTCTGAACCTCACTTGATATGCATGAGTTCTTAAATACACAATCAGAAGATACCACTGGCCAAGGGTTCAGGTATTCAATTCTTGTTGCCCTTCACTCTCCACACAAAATTAAACTTATGCATGAGATCAAGATCAAGTGAGTCTATGCATTACCCATGCTTTAGTCTGAAAGCTCTAGTACGGTGAGCATCTAAGAGATATAAAAAATTATTCATAGGCCTCCTATCGAGATATGAGAATATTTTGGAGTAAATGAAATGAGAATAGGAAGGGATCGTTTCAATTCCCATAAATATGAAGGTAATTGGAAAGGAAATGAGCCTTCTACAATTATAGGAACAGGGGGTCCATCACAAAGGTGCTAGAATCCGATATGTATGAAGAAGGCCTCAAGGGGCATACATGAGAGAAGTGCATTATATGATTTCTAATCCTATGAAGAGGAGAGGGAGGCCAAGAAAGACACTGGAGGAAGAGGTCAAAGAGGGACTTGAGGTAAATAACATTGCAGAAACTCTGGTCTTTAATTGAGCCAAACGGTGTTCTGTAATCCATATAGATGATGGCCTTACCTAGTGGGATAGATTTTGTTGTAGTAGAATGTGTTGGAAAGCATTTGTTATATAATATGTTGCTAGCATTACTCACAATTCCAAAAGCTTAACCTCTTAGACAAAAAAAAATGAATGGTTTCCATCTCTAATAACTCTACAAGACAAAAGGGCCTTGCATGAGGGAGTATCTAAGAAATAAAACAATTCAGCCTTCATCTAAGCTTAAGCCTTTAGGAAAATTGGTCTTTGACGTTGAACAAATTTTCAAGTTTTCATCATTACTGTAATGCCTATGAACAAGAACACATAAATCAACGTACACACTTCAAACCTTGGCTTCTTCCATTTCAATACTGGCATTGTCAAGCCCATCCAACATGGAGGAGTCCTTACTGACAAGTGAAACCTAATATTACAATTGTTTTAGTCAAACATAAACACAAAAAATAGATAAAAAAGTTTCTTTCAAAAATTTAAAAAACAAACAAACCAGGATTGGTGTTAGCTGCCCTTCAAGGTCAAGAAGACCTTTGGCAAAAGCAGCTGCAGACATCTGTTAACACAGACCAATATAAAATGGTTCATAAATAATGCATTTTGACAGATTATGCCAGTTAGCAACATAATCTCGACATTAAAAGAAAATTAAATAACAAGGGGAGTAACTGCTTTCAGAACCACTCAGGAAGTCAAGGCCTCATTTTGATTGAAGGAACTAAGTGAGACAGCCCATACCTGTACACGACCCTCATCAGAGCTGTATATCTTAAGATCATGACGGTATGTGCTATGGAGGCGAAGCAGCCCGGTACCTTCTCCTACAACATTTAAGAATTTAATTTGCTTGTGGACAATTCCTTGTCATGTCTATAATTACAAGAAGAATGAAATATCATATTTGAAATATATCGTTCTGACTAATAAGTAGCACTCCCAGTTTTTAAACATTAAAAACTGATTTTGAACTCAGTAAGATGATCTAAAACATCTTAATATTTAAATACATCCTGTATTTTTGAAGATTCAAGTTCGTGGCACAATATCTTCTGTGACATTTTTCTTATGTATAACCCAGCACATATGAACATCAAATTGAACTTTATCCTTAAATTTGAACTATGTAGGAAAATAAAGAATTATTTATTTATAACAATTACACCAATTACATTCTACCATCAAAACCTTAATTTTTTTCCTGATTGCTATGGAGATATTGACAATATTTTTTTCCTAATAATATACTATTTACAACATTAAAAACAATTGATAGCAGTATATCGGGCAAAAGAAAAGGAAATTTGATATATTCCATATAGTTTAAATACAAGCTCTAGTCAATCATTTATAAGGAAAACAACTAAGCCTAAAAAGGGAAATAAGGAAACAATATAAAATAAAAACAAATATCGAGACTAATTTTTTTCATATCCTAAAATGTCTACAATATGACACATAGGATATGGCAATACAGTTATTCTAACAAAACAAGGTATGATACATACAATACACGATACATATTTAAAAATGTTTAAAAATTCATAAAAATATCAAATATATAACTACAATTGTGCAAATCGAAAGTAAAAACACATTTCTTAGACATTGTTGAAATATAAAGTTATAAATCATTGTCATCATAAATTACTTCCTATTATTTACACATAGGAATAACATTATCAACCTCATTAATTTTTTAAAATAATTCATAAAGAGAACAATTACCCTCTCCAGTTTATGAAGAGCCACATTTATATGTATATTAAAAGTGTGGACACCCCATCCAACACATAAAAAAGAGTATTAATGTCTCAAAAGGTTTCGATACTTCACGCCAAGACTGCCAACTCGTGCGTGAGACTTTATATTATGGGTGGTCCGATAGCGGCCCGATAGCAAGTGGCACGATATGCCCAACACAAACCCTCACTAGGATAGGCTCGAAATGGCTCTGATACCATATTATAAAGTGGACTTTAAGCCTAACTCAACCCCATAAAACCGACTCAATGAGGTGAGGTTTGCACCCACTTATATACTATGAAAGGCTCTAATCTCTAGTCGGTGTGGAATCTCCAACAATGTGTATTGGTGAAGTATCCTAGAGTACCGGTATTAAACACGTATCAAAGATGGAGCAAATTGAAATATCAGTGTTTCATACTACCCGTCAAGTTTGTGAATAGATATCATCATTCCCAACTTATGATAAGTTCTTGGGATATTGTTTTCGGATGCTCCTTGGTGAACAAGTCCACCAATTGAAGCCCCGCTGGAATGGGTGCAGTGAGTGTAAGATCAAAGAATGCTTTTACATATGTGGGTAGCTAAATATTGTAATGAAGCCAAAAATATACAACCCATAAGTATCAAATCTATAAAAAGCAAGTATGCACAGAGCCATAGGTAGTTTATATCTCTTACAGCACACATTTAGGCAACCACCATTCCTACTTTAAAGAAGACTTTCAAATAATCTACACAAATATCAAAATAGAAAATCAGTGATACAATTTCTGCAGTTACTTCCAGAAAAAATCTGCTGTAGCATGCCTCGGTGCCTTTTAGTTTAAACTTCAGAATGCATTGCTAACAAAAAAATCATTTGAGTTACCTGGATACATATTATTCCGGAAATATCTTCCTAGTTCTTCAGCCTACAAAGAAAAAAACACAATTAACACAACTGGAAAGAGGATCAAAAATACAAATCTCACATTTACTATCAAGTCTCAACAACAGCAATACTATCAAACTCAAACTATGCAGAAACATTCTTTGATGTGTTTATTAATCTGAACCTGCTTTCTGCCAGCATGTGTAAGAACACCCCCATATTTAAGAACCATCAGAGCTTCAACAGGCCGTTCTTCCTCTCCTTCACCATTGCTTTTGGCCACTTTGATCCACTTTAGTGGCTTTAATTGAACCTTTCTATATATGCCAGAGAAATGCCCACCCTGATATGAATAAAAGAAAACAAAAGTACACTAAACATCTCAAGACTATTTTTATCAAAATTATGAAAATAAAAAAATAAAGATGTTGTTATTCAAGCTTTAGAAGTCGCTTTAGAAGTCGCTTTAGAAGTCGTGTATGTAGGAGTATTGTCTTCCTATTTTGCAAGCAACATGGGTAGAACGTCACAATATTAGACAAGTTTCTGTATGTGCAACACAGAAAGATCACTAAAAGCCTTTCCCACAAGACAGACTAGCTACATGATCAAAAGCTGCCATTATGCTCCATAAGAAATCTACCATTCCTTCATAATGATTTCACTTTTTTCTTGGTCTTCCTTAACCTCTATTAAGTTAGCACTTATCATTCATCTGATCAACTCTTCTCAATGGCTTTTTGGTCGGTCTTCTTCTCACATGAAAAATCATCAATCAGAAATGTCACCAATCAAATATTTGCATATTGCCACATCTAGCAGGAAGCTGTGTCTTCAGTTTCCCTTTCTTTGCAGTATATACAATCATGGACTTCGCAAAGCAAGGAAAATTGGATTTTATACCACATACTAATTCATGAGTTCGTAGCACACAATCAATGTGATAGTATAAGTAGTGTTAGACTATTCTCTGTATCAGTTTTATGTTACCATTAACTAGAAAGTATGATAAGCTGAGTCAGCGCCATGTAATAGTTAGTAGCTATCTGTCCTTCTTTTAGGACAGCAAGAGTCTATCATCGTATAATTAGATCTTAACTAAATAGATAGTAGCTTAGGCAATAATATATTCATAGTTAAGAAAATTAAATACCTCCTCGAGGACAGCTTTAACTTGACGGAGCTTTTCACCGTGCTCGACTTCAGCCTCACTATCACTTTCTCGATCTGGTCTACATAGTATATACAGCTATAATTAGTTTAAAACCCTTGCTTAACATAAATATGAAATATAAACTGATTAGAAAACCCATGAAATTACCTGCTAACAACAATAGTAAACATGTGAACATAGAAAACTACAAATTTATTATAATTCAATCAAAAGAAATATTGAGAAGAAAACTGGCTTTACCACCCCAACCACACTTCCAAAATTTGATTAAACTTTCACATCAAATTATTGAAATTGAGTTGCATGTGATGCTAATGTGCAACAAACATTAAGTGTGTGCATAATGAAATACCTGGTACGAGGAACTAGCATGCGTGTGGCATCTAATAGATCTTGAAGTTGAACTGCACTTTTAAGTTTTGTCTGCAAACAAAAGACCATCAATCAAGTAAAAGAGTGAAACAAAATCCAGTGACTCAAATAAAAGTTGGCAAACATTACATTAGCACTAGAAATTCATATCACCTCAGCTCTAGGTCGACCACCATTGTATTTCAACATTAGGTTTAGTAGTTTTTCCTCGGTAACTTTAAGCTTCACCTTCTGTTTGGGAGTTCTATCACCACTGCCAAAAGAAAATAGTAATTAGCCAAGAACAAGATGATTAACCAATTTAAGTTACAAAAAGGGGAAAGAACATACTGGCGAATAATGGCAATCACACAACGTAGTTCTTCAGCTTGTCCAAAAGTGCCAATAATACCACTACCCTGACGAGTGAGTCCCTCTGAAGGTTGGACTGGTTCATTTACTTTCCATGGTAAAGTTGGTGGAATTGCCGAAGAAAGATGAGGTGCTTTTGCATCTAAGAACATCTTCCGCAGCACACAAGCAGTATCATCATAATACCTTAAGAAGATCCGATTGTAGTTACAAGCAGAGTGAATAACTGCTGATGTACTTTGAACTATCTAACAAAGCCAAAATAATAAAATCACAAAATATTACTTGTGTGAGTTTTTAACAAAGCTCCATCCATTCACGTCACAAACATAGGAGCGTCCCTCACATCTCAAGAGATCAAACCCACAAACCTGCAAGCAACAAGAATGAACTATAGTAGGAGAATAAGAGGAGCAGACTTTGAAATATTTCTTTCCTTCAACAAGAAAAACCCATTTTTAAAACCTCATAATCAAAGAGTGTCAAATGCATATGAAGCTGAATGCATAAAATGTATAAACTTCAATTAGCAGCCACATATCAAGGCAATCAAAGACAGGGCATTATAATGCCTTGAGCCAAGTCTTCCAAGATACCATTTTCCTTGATCTACAGAAGCCTTAATACTAGAAAACAACATAGAAAAAGCTAGTTTCTATTAGCATAAATTTACCATATAAATTACTACTCAGGATAACATTTGCAGTAAATATAAAATACCAATTACAAAAACCCTAAGATACTGGCTGCTAACTAAGAGTCCATAGGATAGACGACTAATAATTATTTGAACATTCTTATTATTATAACCATTTTAACTCAAAGAAAGCAAGCTGCATCCCAAGACTTTTGGGTTTTTACAATTATAATTAGCAACTGAAAGTCTGTTTTCCCTTAACCAGAAAGACTCTCCAAAGGTGCTAAAGGTAAGAAACACACTAAAGTGATAATTCTCAGCCAATAAAAGGTACTGAGTGTTGCACGCACTTGGCTCAGCACCATGGTACCCCTTCTACTACACAACCCCTTGTCAAAATATTATTAGCCACATAATCCCAAGACTTAAAGAAATTAAATGAAGTACAAAATAAAACAACTATTTTCCGTAGGGGGAAAAGGTATTTCCAATTGAATATAGAGTAATGATAAAATAAAATCATTTACAAAATATTTAATGATAGAACTTGTTAAGGTGGTTACTTGTCAAAAACGGATTTAAATACTTCTTAAGTCACCGGTCAAACTTCGATTATAAGGAAAATAAACTACAAAAAGAAAGACTAAGCCATTATGCATTTGAAGCACATTTATACAGGGGACAAAAGAAACAGAAATGCAACTATTGCCAGGATTCTATAGCAATTCTAACTATCAAAACCCAAACTTCAAAATTTGAAAAGGTTCAACAACTCTAGGATTACTAATCAGTTAAGTTGAATGCACATTAATCTATGTATGCAAACTAGGAGCCAGATAGCTGATTTTAATAAACTTTCAGAAAACGGTCACTCAAAACAAGCCATAGCCCAGCAAAAAAAGGATCATCTTCAAATGGCATGCACTATTGTGGTTGCCACATTCTTAGACATACCCCTTGCCTGAATGCAATGCAAACTTCTCTTGCCATTTCTTTCTCAGCAGGAGTCAGTAGGACTGGATACCTAACCTGCCAAATGAAATTGTAGATATTTTTCAACAAGAAAAATCAAATTATTGTTCCACACCAGCCTGCTTTTGAATGTTAAATATTTATTTCTTCTCAAATCCATCCAAAATCTACAACTCAGACAAACATTGAATGTTCATGCAATTATAGAAAGATATACTAAAACAAACAAAAGCAAACAATTTAGGCAACCAAAAAGACTGTTAGTTACTGTTTAGGAAAGCTCTGATGAAAGGCAGTGGTGCAATGAAAAATATGCAAGGGGAGATACATTAGCAGAAAAGACCTGTGAGAGAATACCCCTACAAACAATACTCCAAGCTACCAACTCTAGAACACATACTACTGACTACTTAAAAAGATGCACAAGCATTAAAAAAATTAAAAATCAAATTATCTCAATTATTACACTTTAGTTTAGATCTAGAGGCCAATTGTGTTATTTAATATTATAATTTCACTCACAGTTATTTAAGTAATTTTTCCATATTCTACACTAAGGACTACGGAATATTATTTAGGCAGTGCTGGAGGTAAGAAAATGGTGGAACAGCAGAGGTGTAATAAGAATGGTTGTGTAAGGGTAGGGACACAAGTGATGTGGATAGTAAATGATGTCTTTTATATTTATGCCAAGAATGAATGAAGACAGATAGGTTACATAATATTTTACTACTGCAATTTAATAAACTACTGCAAGTTTCCAAAGCTTGATGCAAATATGACAATGATTAAATATTTTCTACGAACAATAAAATACACCATGAACAACCCCTCAAAATCTCTTTCATTTATAGCTTAAAAGAAATTGAAAATATAACAAATTTTATTCCAATTTTATGAGGTGTTACTAGAGTTCCTAGTAGAATTGAATATATACTTTAGTTACTTTTAACATGGGAGTTTAACGACAGCAGCTTTTGACATGAAAATAAAATTTTTGCTTTAAACTAATTTGTTTATAACAGTTTACTTTACTGTCTACACGCACATATTCACATAAGCAATTACTAAAAGGAAACTAACTGATGTTACCAATGTCTTGTCTTTTAAAACACAGTGAAAATTTCTTTTGACCAACAATAAAGAATACTCTATTACAATAAGAAAACCCGAAAGGAATCCCTTTTATGTAACAAAAATAGACACTAATTATTAGAAAAATAATGCATAACTGCTATTAAATACAAGAATAAAATGGAGCAAGTGTAGACTGTAAGAACCGAAACTGATATATGGCAGAAGGGCCTATAATGTTTGACAGGCTTCTTACTTCCTTCCCATCAGGATTTCTCATCACAACACCATCAACAACGGGAGACTTCCTTGCCTCGGCATGAGCATATTCAGGGCCAACTGTATATACCTACAATCATGTAAAATTGTTGAAAATCACTTTTGTTGTGAAAAACTATGTAGAAACATCACATATGTTATGAAGAAATAACAAAACAAACATAAGCAACATAAACTTCACATCCAAACCTTCACATCTGTCCCTCCGGTTGGCATGAATTCCTCATAAATATAGGACCCTTCACGTCTCACTCTTCTCACTTCAGGATGGAACTCACTAGACCTGTTGCCCACCTAAGATCATAAAATACCCAAAGCAGCCTGAATTACTTGATTATGTCATAAGACCAAAAAACAGAAATGATAACATCAATTATTCCAGAGTTCAATGTTGCTTTTAGGACATAACAAACTGATTTCACAGAAGGAATACAAATGAAATGGAATGAGATGGAATGTAATGGTCATTCTAATCTAATATAATAATAGTCTTCCAGCATTGTTTGATAGAATGAATTAATTTTTTAATGCAATTTAAAATTGAACAAATGATACTTATAATAATAATAATAATAATGATGATGATGAAACAACAACCTCATGTGCCCATGTAAATACTTTAGCAGTAGTATCCACCACTGCTTAAGGGGTTAAAGCAAATTAAATTTAACAAGAATAATAAATACATTTTTTTAAACTACTCGGGCTATGAAGGGGAAAGGAAAATTAAATCACATTTCATGGATGCAGCATGGAATCCATGTCGGTTTGGGACATTCATTGCTTTTATTTTTTGGTGAAAGAAAGACAAAGAACATGATCAAATAATCGCTGTCTTTTATGACTTACTATGTGCTCTAAAATGTTAACTGCATTACACCTGCCTCATTAGGGAGAGTGATAAGTCAGCCTAAAGCTTACCTTCCTAAATAATTCCTTCATACCTCCGCCAGCTGAACTGGGATAGTATATCATTATACTATGATTATCACCTTCACAAAATAAAATAAAATAAGGGTTATACCACATCCATAAAAATATATGTCTAGCTGGTTATATATCAAGTAAACAAGAAAATAAATATAGAGGGTCTTCATGAGAACTTAAATCTTCCTTACTTTTTACAAAAAGAAAAACCATTGGTAATTTTGCAACCAATACAGCATTCTGTGTATAATCAAATAACAATAGCATAAGAGAATCTATGAGGGCTTAACTTCTATCATATAAATATATGGCACAAAAGTATGTTAGATAACTTAACTCTACAATACCCACAAACTTCATAAGTTTCTCAGTAGATAAGTACCAGTATAGTATTTAGAGCCATACCATAGACATGTAATGCTAATGGCTTTCCAAAAGAATCATATATCATTCTCGTGCTAAAGCAACCCAATGCAATGTCCATAAATCAGTTGCATTCCTAGGCAGACTATTAGATCACACAACACATTGCTTTCAACCATGATCAGAAAGAAACGTGGAATTGCAAAAAAGTTTCAGTCTTAAATACAATAAATAGGCTCACCATCAATAGGTTTCTCCACAAATGGCTTCCAGAAACGCATACCATGAACCTCAACAAAATCTTCTTCCTCAATGAAGTAATCCAACTGTTGGTATGGCACTTCTCTATTTACAAGGGCATATCTTGGAACAGGGATTTCAAACTTTTCAAGACGCTTGAACCACAAAATTGAACATTATTAGAACTGTTAGAAGAAATAGTAAAAAACATTTGGCTGTAATAGGCCAAACATTAACACATCGACCATACAGACACATACAATATTTTTTATGTCTAAAACTCTTTTAAGTCCAGAGCATATGGGTGGCCTCCCCCACCCCCAGAAAAAAAAAAACATTTGAAACTAACTCCAGCTAGAATTTCTTAGCTGGGTAAGATTTTACACGCACAATGCACAAGCCCATTTTACCTTGTGAATTCAAATGTTGCAAGGATTAGATTCCTGTGTTTGGATTGGTGGAAGAGGATAGAATGGAGGGAAATGAAATGTAATGGCATTATGTTCCACTCTTTAGATCATTAAAAGGAGGGTGGAATATGATGAAGATTAGTAGAACCCATTTCACTTTAGCTTCTCATTTCCCCCCACCCCCAATTTGGGAGGAATGAGATAAAATGGGAATTTTATTCCATCATAACATAATAAAATTGAGTTTTTTTTTTCCATTATAGTCTATTCAATTCCATTTTATCCCATCTCTTTTCTAATCCAAACATAGCAGGTCAAAAAGGCTCAAATAACATTTAACAAACAACCCAAGATAATATTTGTTATCTCTAACATCTGCTTCCTTACATCCTTTTAAAAAGAAGCGTTACACAAAATAAATGTACAAAAGAGCAAATCATGCCCTTGTACATGCAAATCAATTATGCATCATCTAACTTATGCTTAATATGAGAAGCAGATATCACAGCAATCAGCTTGCAGCCAGATAAAATATTACAAAGCCATCAAGGCTTCGATAAAATGAAATCTTCTATATACTTATTTCTTAAATGAAAATCGGAGATAGCTTAATGCAAACAAAGTGAAATGACATGAAAGATGAAAACAAATCAATTAGAACATGGCCAAACAAATAAAAAGACCCCACCCCCTTTTACCTCGTATACTTTTCTTCGATCATGAAGAAGGTGTTGCGGCTCCAGTTCATTCACTAGAAAGGGTCTGAATCACAGTGCATAGGTTTTAGATCAATAAGCATTCTCGTCCAATAACTTAAAGAAACTATAGCAAAAGAAGTAAACAACAGGACACAATTAAAACAAACAGACAATGTGAAGAAATTATTCCTATGCCAGTACATATTTAAGTGAACATCAGCATTGTCTTGGGGGAAGGGGGAATATAGAACAATGTTATCAAAGGATATCCAAATTGTATCAATCCCACCATTTTGCTTTATTTATGCCAGAATTGCTTAACTTATGTTAAGAGGTTAACTTGTTATCATAGGTTAACTCATCTTTTGTATTACCTATCTATCTCACACCTACGTGTAGGTAGATCATCACATCTTCTGTTCGTTCTTTCTTTCTAAAGATTAAGCAGTGAACTTGAACTTAAAACTTAAAACTGAAGTTACAAGATATATATAAATAATTTAATGCCCTTCACCACTCCACTCTCCCTAATGGCTTGCTCCTAATTATTACTCCTTTACTTTCCACCCTTGACAAATACACAAGGTTGTTACATCCTAAATGTCCATTACATCGCTTACATTATGCCCACCATCTTAAGTCCTTAGCCCCCCTATTAAGCTACTACCCTCCCTATTCCTCCTATCATACACTTCAGAAATTGCAAGAGATCTAACATTCACACTTCTCTTAACAAATCACAAAAGAGACGGGTAGAAAGGAACAGTGGGCCAGATATAAAATGCAGCAAAAGAGTAAAGCATGCTAAACAAAGTATAGGACTTTACTTCATGAAAGGCCAAAGCATGAATCAATTTATCTCATAACAAATGTGCATCCAATGAGGCACAACTGAAAAAAGGGACATTATCTGCAACTAGCAGAAAATAGCATAAACTGTGCACTGTTATAATTCATAAAATAGTAGCCTCCTTAATCTTGCCAAAACCAAAACCGTGAAAACATATCATCAGCATGGTTTGTTGTACCAAAATCCTTTTAAACACTCATACCAAATTTGTTAGATTGATTTCTTTTAGAAGGTGAATGTCAAGAAGCTAGAATGTAACTGTCCTCATATTACATCAGCATTTTTCCATCCTATGTAACTGACCTAGGCTCCAATAATATTTCCAGAACATCTTACAATAGCATCAGTATTTTGATAATAATATACTATACCCCAGTTTTGATTATTTATATAATTTATTTGTCATACAGACAGATCAAATATAATTAGTAAATAAACAAGCTTACTTTCTCAAAGCAGAATATGCTTCAGCTTTTTCGAGAGGATATCCAGATGAATGAAAAGCAATTAAACAATCGCACACTGGCCAGCTGAAATAATAGCATAATATAAATTTAGTATGCTAACAATGAAACTCTAAACACTTAAATGTTGACACCAAGAAATATTTGAGCTATAAAGTCTCAGATGCAAATATTATTAATGGAACATGCTGGAAAATAATAGGCAAAAAATGGTTCCCTTGATTGGATGTATTGGGATAGCATAACAATGCACGATGAGGGAATAAAGTGTTCTCTAGGAACAAAAATGCTACAAGCACACTCCCAAAGATACTTTTTTAGACAGATTCTCTCTCAATGGTTAAAATTTATAAGAAATCACACAAAAAAAAGTGTGGGGGGCACCTCTTATTCAATGATTATTTCTCCAGGTTTTGTAGTTTTTAGTGTATTTCATGCAGTGAAAGAGAGTGTATCCAAAAAAGTATGTTAAAGAATATGCTCTTGTGTTGTCAAATATACATTTGAAAATCTCTCTACTTCCATGAGGTAAACATCCCCCACAAAGAAGTTATTCTCGACATCATTACCATTCTTTTATTTTCTTTGTGCCACCAGACACACAGTTAAAGACTCTTTCAGATCAACTAAAAGAGTCTAGTACCGATGGCAAATTAAAAAAATCAGAAAAGAACTAAAAATAAAAACTAATAAAAATTAGAAAAGCTATTATAAAGGTAGTCTTTCAAAGAGATACTAGCTTATTAAAAAAGGACAATAAATAGATCAATATATGGTTCTTCAAAATGTAGAATCAAACAAGTTCAACTGATATTAATCATACCTCTCAATTGGTTCTTCAAGAATAACCTTGTCCCCAAAATATACTACCTGCATATATTACAACGTACTGGTGAGAAAAAGTTCAAAAAAGCACAACCGTGGACCATCTGTGTCATATACAACAAAAATATAATAGAAAAATATGAAAAAATATTAATAGTTGTGTTTTTCATAGGTTGATAGAGTAATTTATATAATATTATTTTTCTTTCTCTAACTCCTTTCCATCATATCATTAATTACATCTCTCATGTTTCTCTCTCCTCTCTTTTTTTTTTCTCTCCCTTCTCTCCCTCGACTGTAAAAATAGCATTTCTCACAAAAAAAATAGCATCAACAACATAATATTATAATGTATTAGTATTACAAAATAAACAATACGAAAGGCGCTATCACCAGTACTTTCATGAACAAGTCAATTCCAAATCAATATCGTGTTAACCAGAATGTCGGAAAAAAATAGTTAACATTCACTTACCTCGAATTCACCAAACGCTTGCAGCCTCCGGAGAATCTGCTCCATAGGCCCCGAGAAAACCTGCAATACAAAACAGAGCCAATCAATCAAAACATTCACGAAACTGGTTGCGAGTGAAAGCAAAACCACCACGCAATGAAAAACCAGGATCCAGCGTGAAAATAATAATAAATAATAAATTAGAGAAAGAACCTCGTAGCCACATTTCACCTTCTTTTCCATGACGCAGACACCAATAGTTATCTTATTCGCAGCCAAAACTAGTTCCTCGTCCATCTCCTCCGCCATCGCAACCGAAAAAACTCTATGAAGACGAAACTCCAACAATCGACGCCTCTTCGCGAACACAAGAAAAAGTGACGAGCACGGAACTCAGAAGACGAAGGTCCAAGCACGGTGCGAGAGAGAAATGCGGAGCAGAAAAATATCTAGAATGCCGAAACGAAACAGAGAAAGCAAGAGAAGAAAAATGACGGAAACTTGAGCCACCGACTTGGATTTGTATTTATACTGGAAAGAGGGCGGAAAAACGAGTCAAAAGACTAGTACAGTAGCACGCAACTCACGAGTTCTCACGGGGCGAAGCTGAGAAAATAAAGATAGACGAGAGTAGAGTAGTTAGCTGAATCCCTCTACCAGCCAATTTAATGCTTCGTTTCGTTTTCTCAAGAAAAAAAAAACTTTTTCTACCTCTTTCAAAAACATTTAATAAAATTAATAATTTAGAAACGAACCATAATTTAAAATAAAAAAAATAAAAAATATTTACCCTTTTCATAATGTTACCTCCCAACCAAGTGCCTCTACTATTTTTCCTTGTGCTATTTGAAAAAACTTGTGTTTATCAGAAAAAAATCATAAAGTTTTAATCATTTAAAGTTTTTATCTACTTATTACTTATTATAGAGAGGTATTTACTATTTAGGAATGGTAATACTAATATATATTCTTCCAAGTTAGTAGAATTTTCCTATTAAACTTATCTTATTTTCGCACATTCTCTTTTAATTTCTCTCTATCATCTCTTTTGATTTTTCTCTCTCTAATGTTAAGAATGAGATACTTGTAAACACATTCAACGTTCAGATCAATTGTAATAATATTTCATTCGCAAGTTCAAAATTAAAACAATCATTACTTTTTATCATTAATTTTCTCTTATTTATAATTTTTTGAGAAGTCTTTCTCCGAGTTTGTCTTAATCGAGAGACTCAGAAGCACATGTCTAATTAGTCGACTTCTCGATTTATCGTGAAATGCATTACATTATAATTTATAGTATATTCTATGAAATAAGAAAAAAAATGAAAGTAATTAATTTGAATGAAAAGGATAAAGAGTTTAGAAAAGGATAGGTTGGTAAAATAGAAGAAAGGATGTGAGTTATTGAAAGAGTTTAGAAAAGGATGGATTGGTAAAATAGAGAAAGGGTTGGCGCATGCGTGCGTGGATTGATGTGAAAACTGTTGGAGGGATTGTGGAATATGCAACGGAAAGTGAGGTGGTAAAGTTTTAGGTGTAGGAGGGGTGAGAAAGGAGTTTGGAAGGTGATGGAGTGGGATATTGTGTTTGTGATTTCTATTTTATCTGAGTGGGAAGGATCCAAGTGGAACCTAATTTTTGGTTGCTTTCTGTGTCGCTATCTCAACGTGACACCGCGATTATATTTTATGAGGTGATCGGCTTTCGGGTAACTTTGGAGGCCTACGGGGATAATTATTGGACAAGTGGAATGGGAAATGTTGGCCACCTAGTGGAACATGACTTCAGGTCCCCCACATGCACCACAACCATCATCATTCACCAATGTCTCTCACTGCTTCTCCCTTTCTTTCTTTCTTTTCATTTTTGTCCCCTCAGATTCACTTTAAGTCTATTGGAATCCATCTGCTTCCATTATTTTATTCAGGCTTTTGGTAAACCAATCTTTACGCATTTTGCCAAGTGAGATTTAGAAATTATAAATTATCTAAGTTTGTTTCTTTCTTGCTTGACTCTTTATGATACCATTCACGAGAAAGCAAGTATCACACAATATAGTAACCTTTCCTTTTTAAATATTTAAACTGGTATATATATATATACATGCTATATATAATATATTC
>Ga0123341_1000459_pt1 | contig 24661 bp, 13 predicted proteins | sample Turbeapinknodule_FD_89959 | JGI IMG/M metagenome (GOLD analysis project Ga0123341, IMG submission 89959) | Root nodule microbial communities of legume samples collected from Mexico - Turtle bean Mexico pink nodule | ecosystem: Host-associated > Plants > Roots > Nodule | place: Mexico: Nepantla...
CTCTTTTTTATTGTTCTGTTGTTATATTTAGCGAATATTGTACTCGATGATTCACTGTTCTTTGTGGGATCGATATCCGTCCTTAGGGACAATTATTACTTCTGACAAACGCGGTGCACTTGCTGTAAAAAGTCATCATAAGCCCAATTAAGAAAAAGACAACATGGATGATTGATTCAGGATATATTTGTAGAGACTTATTTGGTGACCACAGAATCAAATTTATCTATAATTAATATTATGTTCAACTACTAATATATCATTAAAAATCAACCATTTATGTACGAATGACTTCACAGTTGCTGTTAAAAATTTCCAATAATGCAGCTATTTCAATAAAAAGAAAATGTCTCATTCCACCAAAGTCGACATCTAATATAAAGCCGTATATATTTGTTCTTGTGTAAAGAGTTGAGAGACTAGTGTTTACCTGTGAGTAATTGATCTTTCACTTTTCAGTTGAATGTTTCTTTCTTTGGTTTCTTTTTCTAGTGTTTGAACTTTGGTTATTGATAAAAAATCATAAAATATGTATGAGTAAATTTTTTTACGTTGAAAACCAACTTTTAGATACCAAAATAATTAGTTGCAATAATAACTAAATTAGAAATATTTTAAAAATTAAAAGAAATTGATTTCTAAATTAGTTTCTATTATTGTTAAATAGTTTCTAAATTGATATCTAATTAGTAATCAAGGTTTTTGCTATCAAATTTAGAAACTAAATGATTGGTAGTTAAAACCTTAATTGCTAATTAAATACTAATTTAGAAACTATTTAACAATAATAAAAACTAATTTTCTCTAATTTAGTTACTATTGCAACTAATTATTTTGGTCTCTAAAAATTGATTTCAATTTCATGATTTTCTTGTAGTGTAAATAATAAGTATACAAACATAATAAATACCATAATAATGATATATCTTTGTTTTGATTATTGTGTATATTTATATAATTTTGATGAATCATTTTAATGTTGACTCGATATACAGACATAATAAATGCAATAATAATGATGTATTTTTTTATTGTTTGCATATTTATATGACATTAATGAATCATTTTACTCTTTGGTCGATATTAACATGTATATCATGATTAAAAGTGTATTATTTAATTTTTCATAATTTTAATCTGTGTTATCTTGTTACCTTAATACATTTTATACATGATAATGGGTATCGAGGTGTGGTGAAATCGTGTAGCCCCTACTTATACAAGTTTACTAAATAATTTCAAGAATAAATGTGTATCAAATATTCAAAAGAGAATTTTTTTTATCACACCTAATAGTATTAATTAGTTGATTTCAGTATACTGCGTGTTCGTTAATGAAGGGTGCATGGTATCACTAATCTCCATTACTGATGAATTAGGTGAACCGTGCAATAAGGTAAATTGAGTTGGGAGAAAGCTTCACGTAAGAAGACAGATTATAAAGCTGGTAAGGTTTTAACCAAGCGCCACGGAAATGGAAAAAAAAATAAAAAATTAGTTGGTGGCTCTGAGACAAATCGAAAACCATAAAAAAATCATGGAATTTCACGTAACTGGAGAGTTGCCAACGTTATCTCCAGATGTCAGGGTTTGGTTGGGTGTTGGGATATTCTCATCAATCCTGTCCAAGTTGACCACTCCACCTTCAAATAAACTTCTCTCTTTCTCACGACTCATACAAACCACACCCACAGATAGATACAGACACGGCCATTGGTATAGCAATACAAAGGATGCTGTCATATGTTATTGTATGTTCCAACCTCGGTGGCAATCAATGAACAACAACAAAGCTCAAACTTTTGCTTCTCTTTCGTCCATCTGAACCAACCCTTTTCGTTGTTGATGATGGAGCTGTCTCTGAGACTCACTCCTTCCCCTTCAAGCTCAACTTCATCGCTTCCTGCAGCACTTGCTCACTGCTCCAAGCTATGTGAATTTCAGCCCAGGAAGAAGAAGAGCAACACGTGTTTCGACGCGCCTAAGCTTTCGGTGCGTTGTGCCAAGGCTTCGGCGGAGAGAAGCGGCGATGCAATCGATGAGGGAGAGGCTCGAACTGGGTTCACTACACCTGCCATGGAGGTTACCACATTCAATCGCAGCACTTTCAACGACGCTGACTTTCCCGTTTGGGAAAAGATTGGTGCTGTCGTCAGACTCAGTTATGGCATCGGTGAGTTCAGTTCAGTTATGATGACATCACGCCAAGTTTTCAAATCTAATGAATACCAAACTTCTGAACTTTTCTGCATCCCTTTTACTTTCTTTAAACTGAAGTAGAGAGTTGCTTTGTTGTGTAGCACATGAAGTAAAAGCGTTGAAAGATTCTCTATAAATCAAATTAATGAATTTTCCACTCGGGAAAATGGAAATTAGATTATATTGAACTTTACATTTTCTAGCATGGGTTGATTGTGATGAGTTTCCTTGTTCCAGGGATTTATGGTGCCATGGCTGTTGCGGGGAGTTTTATTTGTTCGATTACAGGAATTGACTCTCTGGGGGGTTTCCATCTATCATTAGATGCCATTTTGGAAGGGCTTGGATACGCAGCTCCTCCAATTATGGCCCTTTTGTTTATACTCGATGTAAGTTTGTTCACATGAATTGAGCCTTTGTCAAAATAAACTTTCCTCTCGTGTAATGCTTCAAATTAACGAGTTGACATGTTAATTAATAGGATGAAGTTGTGAAGCTTTCACCCCATGCCCGTGCCATCAGAGATGTAGAGGATGAAGAATTGTGGAGCTTTTTCTATGGGATGTCCCCTTGGCAGGTAATTTGATAAAACTTGCTTGCTTTGACATACTGAATTGTTTGAAATCTAGTGCTATGACGAAGAAGGATCTAATTGACTGTACTATACTATACAGTTTATACTGATGGTTGCTGCGAGTTCAGTTGGAGAGGAGCTCTTCTACAGGGCTGCTGTTCAGGTTTGTGTTAGGAGCTTCTGCCTCTGGTTTTGATTATATATGCCAAGAGATATCTGAAAATTATTGTTTGGATAAGCTTAAAATTGGGAATAATGAAATGTCTTTTGGGTGTATGTATAATGAACAAATGTATTCAGAAGAACATATATGTTGCACATTTCTCCAAGTGTAGCTGGATTCTATATTTGAACTCTATAGTATAAGGCCCTGTAAACAGTTTTGAGCTCTATGAAATCTCCCGTCACTAAATTCATTTCTGAGGTCACCAAGTGTTTTTCCTCTTAATGATTATTCGGAATAGAGAAAAACCTTGCTTTTCTGTAGAGATTGATGAAAAAGTCACACCTATCCTGTATATATTTCGTTTAGTTCAAACTTGCCAGTGGACGAATAACTAGAGCTGTACGATGAAAATTTCTTCATTGTGAAAATGAAAGAATTTTTTTTTTGCAGGCTTTGTAATCTTGTTTTCTGCATAGGACACTGTATATGTGCCTCTGATGATTTATTATTGCAATTCTACAGGGGGCATTGGCTGATATATTTTTAGGAGGCAGTAATCTTATATCAGATGCTCAAGGAATGGCATCATTGGTATGTGTACCAATTTTTAAATTGTCTTTTCTTATGTTATGAGGTGCAACCACAAGTATTCGAAGATCAAAGTTTCATTCCAATGGCTAACTTATGATTGTATGGTATAATGTAGACTGGTGTGCTGCCTCCATTTGTTCCATTTGCTCAGGCATTTGCAGCTGTTCTTACAGCAGTTCTTACTGGATCTCTCTATTACATGGCTGCCTCTCCTAAAGGTGACCTTTTCTAATTCCCTTTTTACACTTTCCCTACCATGTTCTCAGTCTCATTATAAATGGCCTCTCCTAATGGTTATCCTTTTTTCCTTTTTCTTTCAGATCCTACTTATGTTGTTGCACCTGTTACACAATCTCGCTCTGGTCGTCAAGATTTGAAAAAGCTGTTTGAAGGTTCAGTTCTTTTCTCCTGTAGCAGAAGTTTAGAATCAGTTCGCATTTTCCTTCTCTGTTATCATTCTAGACGACTGAATTATAGTTCTTTCTTCAGCAGATTTATATTCTTAAAATAAAAGTTGCAAGTACTTACATTTGAGGCGCCTGTTGTTGTTTACATGAACATAATTTTTCATCTTAACTAAGCAGAAGATTTGGAGTAAATTTGACTTGTTAATTTACTGTTAGTAATGATGGTACATTTGATCAAGAAAGTTTCTTTAAACAACATTTATCATTTGACTAAAAAAAGTTCATCTTCAACCTATGATGTCTTGATCTCAATCACTCTAATTTTGGTTTGCATGCAGCCTGGTATGAGAAACGGCAAATGAAAAAAATCTATTCCCCACTTCTGGAAGGACTACTAGCCCTCTACCTTGGTTTGGAGTGGATCAAGGTATTCTTTAACTTAAAATTTTATTTATTTCAAAATTATTTGGTTGTTGTCTTGGGTTTCAAAGGCAAAAATTAATTTGTTTTTTCTTTTTGTGTTTGGAATGTCAATTTGACAGACTGATAACATTCTTGCTCCCATTATCACACATGGCATATACTCCACTGTGATATTGGGACATGGGCTTTGGAAGATACATGACCACAGGCGTAGACTACGTCAAAGAATCCAACAGTTAAAATTAGAAGAAAAAAACACCAACTAGATTTTGAAATATTATGCCTGATTTTGGTTAAAAAGAAGTGTATATTAGAGTTGTTGTATAAAGAGAATATATATTTATACTCATTATAGTTCTTGTCTCGTACATACAGAATATGCAGGTTTTGATTACAGAATTTTCGAAATAAGAGTTGTAACCTTTTTTGCCCCTAGTAAAATACCCTTAAAATGCAACTGCTAAACAAAATTTCTAATTACTAAACGCTGAACAGAACGTAAAGAGCAATAATAATAAATGAAGAGGTCCATTCTACAAGAAGAAAAAGAAAGGTAACAACGAAAAGAAATGGAAAAGTATTTGGACAAGTTGAGAAGAAAAAACAGTACTGAAATAAAATTAACAACTTTTTTTTATTGCCAAAACAAAGATTTTTCTAACGAAACTATTGGTAAGTAAAAACAAGGGTGTTTCTTCCTGCACTCTACACTTTTCTTCAAAAATACCAAAATTACCTTTTACAGTTTTAGATGTTTCTGGTATAGTAGTTGTGGAAGCAAAAGATATTTTCATAATAGAAAATTTGGAAGAGAAAAAATCATTTTGTAACATCTTTTCTGAAACACATTTTTATTTTATTTCTGGATTTATAAATCTGGAATTCATAAAACATGTTGTGGAAAAGACGTTCTGGAAATATTTCACAAAGAACTTTAAAGGGAGCAAAACAGTCTTTTCGAAAATGAAGGGTGCAGGAAGAATTTGTAGAGGTGCAGGAAGAAGTTGCCTAAAAACAGACAAGAGAATTGGATGAGTTGTTGACCCAATATAGGTTTCAAATGAATGGGTCATTGATTGAATAATATATTAATGATTAAACTGAATCAATATTTAAATAAAATTTGGCATACACTTAATTGAAAGAATTAATTCAGTGGTAATAATGCTTTAGCAATTCAAGGGCATGGGGTCCAAGTTTCAATCCATAAACGACACCTAAAAAAAGAGAACTTGGGGAGAAATAAATGCAGAGATTGAGTGAGAATTTGCGATAAGTGAAGTGTGCATAGCCGAGAGAGAAATGATGAGAAGGAAGAGACTCGAGCGATACCTAAAGAGAAAGCAGCATCGCATCAACCAAGTATAGAGAAACACTGAACGGTTGTAGCATGTTTTATTAGGGCAAATTGGTAAATTCATATTCTTTTGGGCTTTCGTCCATTAGGATTCTTTTTTTCATCCCAAATAACCAAATGAAGACTGTTTCTTCCTGCACCTGCATAAGTTTTTCTGCCACCCCCAAATGAAATACCTTTTTATTCTTTTTGTATCACTCCCATACCCATAGGTAGCTTTTGAATTATATAATCCAAAAACTAAAAAAGACTTCAAAATTACATAATCCAGAAACTAATCATGCATATAAAAAAAAGCTTCATAAGATTTTGTAATCCGAAAGTTAATTACAACTTTGAAAGAAAACTTCCAAATTACGTAATCCAGAATATTACACAAGGAATATTTTTTAAAATATCAATTTATGGAGGTGAAAGAAGAATATATAGAGATGCAGGAAGAAACACCCCCAACCCAAACGAATAAGTTATCAAGTTCATGGTTTTTTTAATTTATTATTTATTATTCAAATACAAATATGATTCATAATGTTATGGATTTTTTTTTACAAACAAACTATGTTCATCATAGTAAAAATATTCTACTTCTAAAAAAGTCTCGTGCGTGGCATATGTAATAATACCAGTTAATAACATTTTCAATCTGAAAGTATGATCGGTCCTAGATCCAATTTTTGATTGAATCAACTAGTCTGGTCCAAATCTTAAAATACTGCTCATAATGTAAATTATTTATTATAAATTTAAAGTATAATATAAATGTTAACAAGCAATTATGAGTTTTAATTATAGTATTTGTAAGTTTAAAAATATTTATTTATTATAAATGTTAAATATATAAAATAAATATTTCTTTTATATGTATTCTACAAACTAAAATACTAATTTCACAATAAAAAGTATGACAATTACTTGGCATATGTTTGATGTTTAAAAAAACCACTTAGGCTAGATAATGATAAGGAATTTTAGTAATTTACCCAAACCATTTGTGTACCTTGTGGCTACTTGCTGCCATTGTAAGCGCAAGGAACGCTAAATTTTCATGAAAAAAAAGGTACTTTGGCAGGAGAAGTATATGGGGAATGAACTAGTTTCCCCTATCATGCAGAAGAGAAGTCAGAAACACCTTCACAGCCCTCCATGGGGCACCAGTTTTATTAGTTCCTCTGCTGTTCTCAATCTTCCAGTTGAGAGATGATTCTCGAAAAGACCCGATATCCTTGGGACATATCCGAGAAAAGGCAGTACTCGTTCTGAGCATGGTATGTAGCCATTAGGCCTGGACGACATAACGTGAATAACAATAAGGTACTTTAATCACTTTCAAATTCAATGTGCATAAAATTGTTCTTAAGCATGTCATACCGTAGCCAGAAGTTTGAACATCAAAACCTTCATCCTGTGACACAGAGGGGGCTTAAGTATAGAATGAGAGTAATACAAACGCCTTTCATGAACCAATTAGAGTTTTTTTTTTCACCTGTAGTTCCCGAATGAGAGGCAAACTCCCAGTAATCGAGTAAGGCTTTACGTGGCCAACTACTTCTTCAGTTGCTTTGCATAAAACATGGAAACCTCTAGAATTAAGATCACAAGCAACTCCAGACAGCGCCTCGTTAAAAGTTAAAGTAAGGCTGTAAAGAAGAGAAGGGATGCCAAATCAGTAATAGATCATTTTTATTAAAGAAAACGACCGAATCAAGAGATCAAAGAAGATATAAGTGATTAAAGATGCTAAAATAAAAAAGACTGACAATTTGGAGTTGAACGCTAAACCAGAATTTGCTAGTTCAGGGAGGATAGACAGGTCTCACCTTCCTTTTATGTTTTCATTGGGTAGGACATATTTTGAAACTGGACCTCTACTTTCTAGCTTCTGAATATTCTCATTAATATCGTCCACGTATTCTTCCAGCTTCTTCATTACATCCTTTACACTGACCGAAGCATTACGCATTGGATATGATATTATTTACATAAAATAAGTAAAACTGAAACTGTTATCCTATAAATATATAATTTGCAAATACAGTAAGCTAGTAAAATAAATAAAGAACAAAAACTGAACTCATTCATAAAACTAAAAATCTGACCGTACTGTAAGATGTAGCTTACTTGTAGAATGGAGTCAACCTGCAACAAACAAACGAGAGATATCTGAAATGTCATGCCATTCTTAATAAATACCCATGGTAATTCTAAGAAGGAGAATTAACCTGACATCTCCTGAAATAGTACATTCCCCTGGAATTTGGTTGATCCCCCCTCCTGGATCTGCAGTAAGGATGTAATAATTATGAAATCTGTAGATTTTGTTCTTCATAAAAACAAAAGCCAGACAACTTACAACTCCATTGGGTTGGTTTCATGGTTGAAGGAGTTGCAAACCCATAAACCTCTTCCTGAGGATGAGGTGGGAAGTCTCGGTAAAATCGGAACTGGATTTCCTTTAGAGCATCCATGCCTAGCTCCAATGCATTTATAGCCTACAAGTAACCAAATGGGAAATAAGTTTTCAACTGTGATACTTACAGCAAATATGCCTTGAAAGCGACTAGTGCCTCACAACATTATTCATAATCTCTATATAAAGTTAAGGATATGTTTTTGCAAACAACATTAAGACAATTATCTGTCTGGAATTTGGATACTTGGTCCAGTTCAGGCAGCATGGATATGGCAAAAGAAAATACAAATATAATTAATTAAGTTTTAAATCCCTAAAAAATTTGGGTATTTTCAATAAGTCTCTATTAAATTTTTGTGTTCTACTGAGTACTCAATTTCTATATTTTCCAATTAAGTCTCTGCCGTTTAATTTTTCCGTTAACTGGGTGACAGTGACTGATGTCTTGACCTATCATCTTACTTAATAAGCAAAATGTTAAGAATTGTGAGGTTTTGTAGTTAATATAAAATGATATGGTCGTTAGTGTAAAATGACAAGTGATTTTTATTGCTTTAACTAAAAACGTTTTGGATAATGAGGTCATCATACTCTCTATGACTTCCATGTCATCACCTACAAAGACCAATGGACCGTCGCCGTTGCCATCATTAATGTAGGTGATGACGACAATCCCTTGTGATCTAATATGTTTTCAATGAAAACAGTAAAAGTTACTTGTTCTTTTACATTAACCGCAATATCATTTATATTAACCACAAAATCTCACATTTCTGAACACGTGGAAACAAGATAACATTCATGTCACTTAGTTAACGGAAAAATAAAATGACAGGAACTCAATTGAAAATATAAAAATTTGGAGTACTTAATAAGACCAAAAATTTAATAGGGTTGAACTGAAAATGCCCAAATTTATGAAGGACTTGAAACTTAATTAAGCTTACAAATATAGAATTGGCATTTTCTTTATATTTGAAGGAATGAATACCCAGCAGTTGTAACCTGATACACACACAATCAAGCACAGGATGCAGCCTAAACTATTTTATGCTCCTTAATTAATTTTGTCAATAATATGGTAGGAAGTGAAAGCAAAGGTGTATAACCAGGGATGAAACTGTAGTACAACAGAAATATTTAATTTTTACTCGTAGAAAATAGGTAGTATGTACCAATATTGTTGGGTTAGAGTGACGTAGAGTTGCAATCTGCTTCCAATGGTCCCACAATTTTGTTATGCCAAGTATGAAGTACTATAGCTAATTTTTTACCACACTACTTAACCATCTTTCTGCTTATTTTGTGCTCAAATAAGCATACCCTAAATATCTGCAAATAAAACCCCAGTACAGTTTTCATCAAACCTTTGTTATAACTCTCTAAGATGCTAACTGCCCAACCCTTTAAATCCAAAACAATGACGCCACAAACCAGCCAGGATGTCCTGACACCAATTACAAACCAACCAATACTTTTGTTCCTATAATGCAGTTCATATAGCCCAAATAAGCTACATGTCTTAAGACTAGCCTAGATGGCAGATACATGGCTACCCATAACACTCAAACCATCAAAGGTCTACATAACTTAACCTGATGGCGAATAAAGGATAGAATTAAAATTTAAAATCCCCACTTATTTATCCCATTACTTTCCCAGCATTCTAAATTTTAATAATGTTAAAATTTGCACATAAGCTTAACTAGAATTCATTCCTTAACAACCAATACATATTATTACTCTTATGCATAATAAATAGACATGAGGTAATAGAATAGATTATTAGTTGTTAGCTTCTATCCCTGCCTAGAATTGGTAAATATCTTCTATTGCTACCAGATCAAAACAGCTACTGCAACATATCTGATGCATGGTTGGCCTTATAATGGTTATGACTCAATTTAATATTAAAATAGACGTAAAAACAAATTTGTATTGGCAAGGTACTCCCATAGTTCTCAGCTCTAAGAGACAGGTCATAGATCCTTCTAGTTAATCAAGTGAAAACTATTAGTAAGCATAAATGTGAAGCTTAATTTGAGTTGTAGCATTTCCGCACAACCAAACACTATCTACTATGTCCAAGTATCAAACCATTCCCAAATATTTTACTAGCTTCAAGTTTGCTATGATTGCTCAACATTTTACATGCCGTTGTAGAGGAAAACACTTACTATATTTGATATTTGCTTGCCTTCTGAACTAAAGCAGAGCATTTTTTTTCACAGATTCCAGTGGTAAATAGCCATATTCACAAGACATTCTTCTTTTAATTTCAAATGTTTACAGATATTTCATTGTAAACCAATTTTGGGGCAGGGGGTTGAGAGGAACATACTTCATCCATTACCCAAAAAAATGCACGGACGCAATCATAAACAAATGTAAAGTTCAACTAGCAATTATGCTTGGATCAGTCACATTGTCGTAGCCTCTTGGATAATCAGCACAGAGAACTTTGTGTCAATCCTATGTCAAGACTTTATCAAACAGAAAACATAATTGCTCAAAAAATAAGAACATGATTGTAGACAATAATGCAAGAGCATACTTTATGAGCTAATCCACTATGAAAGACCTTCCCCGTGACCTGAAGTTTCCAAGGTATCATACCACCAGTCCCTACGCATGGTTGTTTATCTGCCGTGTCAATCCAGTACCTAAGCAGAAACTGCACAAGATTAAAACTAGCAGAAATATTAAAACTGGAACTGAAATCGCTAATAACGTTTTTTTAAAGAGATCAATTCACAGTTACTGATGCATTTCTTTAATTTTAATATAGACATGCATTAACGAGATACTAAAGACTTACAGAGGACCATCCTTCAGCTTATTGAGGAGACCATCTTTGACAAGCCCATCCACACCAATACCAGTAATTGAAGAATCCTCTTCATTGGCTATAAAAACAGCAACAACAGTTGATTTCAAATTCGGCTTGGTTTGCCCGAGCTTTTTCATGAGTTCCGCGACAAGTGCCACGTGGCCCAAACAATCAGTAGTTCCACGACCCCCGAGTTTATCTCCATCAATGCTCAGTGAAAACGGATCAAAATCCTGCATTACATCGATATGGTTGTGTGTAGCGGTGATAATGTAAGATGGTAAATTGCAGAAAAACAAGAAAGAATGAATAAATACCCAATCGTTGGGATTGGCGGTGACGACATCCATGTGGCAACCGACGAAGGAGAGGATTTTGCCGGGAACGGTGCCGGGGTACTCGACGATGAGGTTCCCCCGGCCGGGCGAGTAGGTGACGTGGTTGACGAGCAAGGGACCGCCGCCGGTGGTAGTGCTGAAGGGTAATAGAACGTCCAACACGTGCTTCACCACTCTGTCCTCTTCGGGAATGAGCTCCGGCGGATTGTTCTGCACGTACTTCGATTCCCCAATCAGCTTGGAGAGAAGAGGCACGAATGAGTCCCTCTCCAGATCCCCTAAGGTTGCTAACAACTCCGCCATGGAACTTCCAGAACCTTTCTCTTCTGTTCTTCCTCTTTCACTTTTCCTCTTCTTCTTACACTCTAATCCAATTCCTACCTGTTAGTTACGTCACAAGATTCTCCTCCTGGTTTAGTTTCAATTCACACTTCTTTCTTGGGCTTCGACGGCCCATCTTAAATCAGGCACCCAGATTCTGCTTAATGGGCCAGTAGAATGAATATCTACAGGGAAACAAATTTTAAAACTCAACAAGTTTTTGGATGAAAAATTAACTACTAACTAACATGAAATTATTTTGAAAAACGGGTTTTCAAAATAACAAATTGATAATGTTTCCTTTTTGATGCTGGTTGTACTTTGAAAACACCCCAATAAAAACATGGCATTCCAACCAGCAAAGTACAAATTAGTATATAAAAGAAGAAATTAAGAAATAATTATTAATATAAATTAAATTGTAAAAATAATAGTTATAATGATAAGAGAGAAGTGTAAACATAGAATGTTAATGTAGTTAAATTATTAATGAGTAAAAATACTTTCTTAGGCAAGAGGTAAAATATCATAAGAGGGTTTATGATCACTGTCTAACCTGGAATTAATATGCAGATGTATTACCATTATTAAAATAATGAGATGCAAATTTAATCATAGTTAAGGGGAAAGATCTACTGGATGACAAAACATATGTAAAATTGGTAGAACAAATCAAATATTGTGAATCTGAGTAAGGAAAAATATTTCCATTAAATAACACATGATGTGAGATATAAGTCTTACTTGTAGCTGACAAACATATGTATTATTTGCTTTTCAAGTTATAACTCAGAAACAAACGACAAGTAAAATGATAAACTAGATTATCACTACTGTTATTATAATATGGGATAACAAGCACACTAAAAAACTTGAATCTTAGTATAGTCAGGTTTGGAATGATTTTTTTTTAAAATTACTAGAATTATTCAACACAGGCGTAGGCAAAACATTGATGATAAAGATTCATCCCAAATTTTAATAGATAAAGATGCATCAATTAGAAGAGTTAAGTTCATCTCATTTATATGCATATGTTTTCGATCAATAACTCCGTTGTGTTCATGAGTGTGGGTACATGTCAAATAGTGAGAAATACAATTGTCATTAAGATAAAGTTTGAAGACTAGAAATTTTTTGGCATTGTCAATGTGTCCAATTTAAAGGTTTCAGAAAACGTAACAGCAGCAATAACATGAAATTTAGTGTAAAGTAAGAAAGCTGAAGTATATTTCACTAGTGGAGAAAGTCCAAATAAGAGTGGCTTTACGAACAGATACACTCGTAAAAAATACGGTAACCTTTTTGAAATTAAATTTATTTATAAATACGACTATTTGTAACAGTTGTACTCGTAAATCAATCGTTTTAATTTACAAGTGCAGCTAAATTTAGAGAAAGCATCCGAAAACAAAAATATAACATCTAACACCATTAAACGCACGCACATGAGACATTTCTCAAACATTCATATACACAAGTTGTAAAGGTTCAGTATGCACAGTAGTACAGTAAATAGATGATGAAAACGACAACAAATGAGATTTTCTTCTAACACAAAGAATCACAAAAGAAATTTTGTTTGGCACATTGTATATTACATTGATTTAAAATTTGCTTCACAATCTGAAAAGAGTAGTGACGAAGTCTAGAATGTCAAAGATTAAAACTAGATTGTCTAACTAAAGTAGTATTATTAGCAGAAAATTCAGAATGCGGAAACATAGAAAACACATACAACTCATCCTTAATTTGTCTTTGAAGAACAATCTGCTTGGTGGCTTAAATTTTAAAATAACAACAAGAAAATTTTAAAATAAACATGATTATCGTTGGAAAATTTTGAAACAGTAATAATTTTTTGTTACTTTCAACAACATTTAACAAATTATTCAAATATAAAGCAATGTTCGTTTCTGGTATAGTAAAACAAACATTTCCAATATTTTTGATAAATATACCTAATATTTTAACTGTTTCTTTGCCATGATAAGATGCTTTTGTAGAAAAACTAGTAAGATCATTTGTAACATATTATGAGACCCTTCACTATTATCAAGACAGTAAAGCCAATACAAGAAAATCATGAAATAGAAATCAATTTGTAGAAACCAAAATAATTAGTTGCAATAGTAACTAAATTAGAGACCATTTTAGAAACTAAAAAAAAATTTGGTTTCTAAATTAGTTTATATTATTTTCTATTATTGTTAAATAGTTTCTAAATTGGTATCTAATTAGCAACTAAGGTTTTTGCTACCAAATTTAGAAACTAAATAACTGATAGTTAAAACCTTAATTGCTAATTAGATACCAATTTAGAAACTATTTAACAATAATAGAAAATAATAGAAACTAATTTAGAAACCAATTTTTTGTTTTAATTTCTAAAATGGTCTCTATTTTAGTTCCTATTATAACTAATTATTTTGGTATCTAAAAATTGATTTCTATTTCATGATTTTCTTGTAGTGAGCGGATCATCCAAGGTGGAACGCACATTAAGAGTCGTCTTGATCTTCATTAATTGTAGAGGAAAACTGAGAAAAGTTAGCATGAACATTAGAGAATGTACTTTATTTATATCTTTCTCAACAATCCAAAGTTGTATGGCCAAGTTTCTCTCATATTTGACACTACGATATGTTGTTTTGCCAAGAAGGATTCAAAGAACCACGATTATTATTCTTAGGACCAGAAAAACGCATTGAGTGTTGAGAATTGTTAGAACGGAAAAACATTTGTCCTCCCCTGCTTTGAGAACTGTTGTTGCAACTGCAATTCTGTTGATTACTTGAGAAAGACCACAAAATAGAAACTGTATTAGCTTTATAAAGGGGATTGATTAGAAATACAATATTTATCAAACCATTCTTATTGAGCAAAAAAAACCCTTCTATCTTATCAACCGAATAGGGATCTAGGATAGATGTAATAAACATAATGAAATGGTTATAATCTTCAAATAAATAAATCATCAAAGATAGCATCTATGTGATCTTTAGTAGTAATGGGAGCTCAAATATAACAATCAGAATATCAACCGTCTTCTTGATATCAAGAAGATATGTATTAATATTACTATCCTTCTTCTTTGGTATTTTTAGTTGCAGTTTTAGTTTCTTGATTCGTTTGAGAAGTGTAATACGTGCGTAATCTTGTTCAAACTTGAGAAGACGTTTCAAAATTCACCATTTTAGTGTGAATTGGAGTTGAAATTGATGCAATAAGTGAAGTAAAGATGAGTTGGTCTTGTTGTTCATGACGTGAAATCAGGATTAATATAGTTGGCATGAGAATCTTCAAGTCTTGAACTTTGGAGGGATTGGCAAATTATCCAAGAAGATCGAAAGCTAAAAATAAGGGTGATGGATATGGTAAAGGTAAACGTTGAAGATGAAAAAACTTCGAGATTGAGCGTGACAGAGAAAAAAATAAGTCATTAGAGACTATTGATACATGTAAGACAAAAAAAATAAAATAAAAGAGAATTGTATCATTTGATTAAGATATGTAAGACAAATAAAATAAAAGAGAATTGTATCATTTGATTAACATATGTAAGACAAATAAAATAAAATAAAATAAAAGAGAATTGTATCATTTGATTAACATAAACGTATAAAAGATTAACAGTCATATATATGCATATAAAGTAGACGATAATCGTCTAATTCAAAATAGATGATAATCATCTAATCCATAACTAAATAATTGTCTAACCTATCCATAATTATATATTATTCTTAACAGAAATACACAAAAATATAATTTAAATATTTTCTTAAATAAAAATATAATTTAAATATTTCCTTGATGTTTGCGGCATACCCGTGGAAGTGCATTTGTTTAACTTTGATCAACATTTCTCAATTTGCATTCTGCAGATAAGCACTAATTGAATTGAATATCAATCAACTCAACGGTCCAAAATAAAGCCAAACAAACTCTTAATTTTTTTAAGAAAAAGGAAAAACACGAAGGGTAATAGCTATTTCACAGCTGTATTTTAAAACTCTTAATCTTGTGATGATTAATCTTTAACCACTGTAATAACGCGTCACTGTTGAATGATGACCAAGATATTTACGTGATCCTTTTTTAAGTTAAAAGAAATATGTTGTGCATTAAGAAAATGATAAGGGATGGAATATGATGAAGATGATTAAAAAATAAAGGAGAAGGTGTGTGTGAGAATTGAGAATTGAAAATTGAAAAAGACCAAGTGGGAATTGTCATAGTCTGAGTGGGAGGAGAAATGTGAATGTGAATGTATGTATATATATGTTTACGTCTATTTCTGTGCGGGAAGTGTCACTGTTAAGAACAGTCAATCGTTTAGAAGGAAGGGAAAGAAAAAAGAGAGAGACAGGGTTCCATGCAGATGCAGGTAAGGTAAGCATAAGGAAAGGGCAATCATTATTGATTTGTGAATACTGACTCGGTATTCGAGCCCACACCTTGACCACGACTAAACCACAGTCCCATTTCCCACACAACTTCTCCTTTAGCAACACCCTCCACCCTATAACAACTAGAGTCTACAAAATCATATATTATTAATATGGTGAATTATTAGGGTTGGTTTAGCAGTGGGTGTGTATTATTAATACATTAGTGCAGTTATTAAGAAGTGCATGCATGCAGAGTAGATAACTGAGAAAGGGTTTATAAATATAGTTTTGATGAGTATGTGTGTAAGTAGAGATGGTATATGAATGCAAAGACGTAGAGAAAGTAGTACTGGAGACAGAAATGGTGGTTTATGATGAGAATGGTGGTAATAGAAGTAGAATAGAAGAGAAGAGAAGAGGGGGACCAATGCAGAGAGGGTGAGTGTGGTGGGAAATGAAGGTTGAAGAGTGATGCAGAGGCCATAAATATATGTGCTCCTCTTAGCTGGCTGTCCTGCGCTCCTATGGTTTTCGCGGGGACCGCGACAGGGTAACGTTAATTATCCAATCTGTCCTATTCTGAAATACATCGTCATCAAAAACTACTAACCCAAACACACTCTCTCTGTTACTCTTTACAAAAATGATATGTGGACACCACAAATCTATTTCTTACCTACTCATCAAAGGACCAAAATAAACTTTAACTAACTCTCATCACTCAGATCATCATCTAACCAAAATTAAATTCATTGTTTAATACATATAATATCAATAAAAATGTCCGTTTGAAAACACATAACAGTATTCGTAAAAATTAATTTTAAAGCATTTGAAACTTTTTATATATAAACTAAATATATTTTAATTTATTCTTGTTTTACTTTTAATTATTATTATATCAAGTAATAGATAGTTTTAAAGAGTTCAGGTTGAGTAACGCTCCAAAGTCCGTAAATCTTGGTTTGGATAATATTTGGATTCCAAAGTCGATAAATCTTGGTTTGGGTAATATTTGGATTGCAATGGTCAGGTGAAATATGACATCATAGAAATAAGATAGTTTTTAATGTGGGAGTTCTACACTTCTCTGAAATCTTTTCTTTGGCTCAGTTGAAGGTTTGGGCTTGACTCACATCTAAATTTCCCTAAGCTAGTTTTTCGTTTTTTGATTGGTGTTTTGCCCCTTTGGTTTTTTTGTATTTGTTTTAGTGGGTTGTCGGAGGAAGTTTCTGTCAGGTTTTGTTAGGTTATGTCAGGAGCTGCTTTGTTTTTTAGATGATTCAAAGGTGTTATGCAGTTAGACTGCTCATATACCTGGTATGTTGAATCACCTCTGAAGTGGTTCTTGTGTATATAAATTTTTGATTGCTGATAAAAAAATAATCAAGTAATTAATAGATTATTGTCATCACTTGAATATCTAAATCTGTTATTCTTTATAAAAAAAAAGTATCTACATATGCAACAATGAGAAAAATAGTGCTTACATATCTATGATGAGAGACTTACATAACATTCTTCTGTTTTATATGTAAGATCACTGAATTGATTCGTGTGTATAAATATTAACATACCAGGAAGCGGTTTATAATTTAATTTTATTTTCTGATTCGAAATAATTAAAGTAGATTTTGTGTGAGGTATGTAATCATCTTATACTCATGTTATACTCAATTTAATAATAATTTTAGTATAGTCTCATTATCCTTATACTCCTTTATTCAAATATATTACTAAATATTTTTTTAAGATTTTATTGTGAAAAAATGAATTACATTTATATTTATAAACTAAAATTTCCCTTTCATAGCTACTTTTAAGTCATTAAATACTTTTATTGTTAAATAAAATTATGGAATATATACTTTATTTAATTCGAAAGACATATATATTAAACTTAATTACTCTTATAACAAGTTAAATTAAAAAAAAAATTAATGTTACTTTTTTCTCAGTATAATTAAGTGACTTAAATAATTACTACTTATAATTAGTATGATTACTCGTCAAGGAACAAATAACAATAAAAATTAAATATTTTGTGCCCTTTCCAACCTCACTCTTGTAAGCAATCATTAGCAAAATCAATTAAAACTTGAAAACAATCAAGTTACATGTAAAATGATACACAAATTACAAATACACATCAGAACAAGCCTTCATGAACCATCATACAATCGAAACACAATCATCACCGTAACCACATAAAACATCACAATGTCAAACTTCAATAAGCCACATCAAATGTAACATCCCACATACAACTTATTTACTCTTCATAACTTATATGTATATGAAACTAAACCTTGACACAACTAAATATAACTTGCACTTGCTCTACACTTATTGGGTAACTATCCATTTTACTTTCTAGAGATTTTGAAACTATTGTTTTCTATTCCTATTTCTATAAAGGACAACTTTCAATTAAATAAATAAACACTTAATTAAATAAAATATAACACACAAGAATAAAAGAAACAAAGTTTCAACATAATACCTTATAGCAAGCTTAGAAAATCACTTTATTAACTTCAAACAACATCCATTACTTCAGTATTTAAATCAAATATACCACACAAGAAGCAAAGTTTCAACATAATACATTATAGCAAACTTAGAAAACCACTTTTGTTAACTTCAAACAACATCCATTACTTCAGTATTTATCATAGATGAAAAAGTTTCCTGACCAATGATTCCTAAGCATGATTGCATTTGTACATATTTAAAATTATTTAAGATGCTAAACTAAGATAACAAACAATACGCAAAAACAATAAAACTTTATTTATTTATTTTAAGAAACAAGGGGTGTTCCACCTATTTCTAACACTAGTTTCATCATGCATAGGGATTATAAAAGTTGAAATACAAACAATCTATATTTCCATCTTTCATAGAGATTATAAAAGTTGAAACACAAACAATCTATATTGTATCAGGAAAGAGAACAACATAATTAACTATGTCAAAATTATGGTCGTAATTGTGTATCTTAGGAAGTTTTATATGTTATTCTTCCAGTAATTTTCTTCTCTATAATAGTCATATCTCGCTATTAATTAATACTAAGGGTTTATGTATTAAAACAAAATCTCATAATCATAGGAATTTGTCTTCTTAAAAACTAGCAAGTATATATATATATATATATATATATATATATATATATATATAACTAGCATGTATATATTCCTTCTAAATTTGAGATTAACATAAAGTACCTGCTTCTTTTAATTATATGCAACAGACCCCTTTAGCATATGTATTGGGTAACCAAACAATGACCACAAACGGAGATTTACAATATCACAACTTTTTTTTTTTTATTTAAACCAAAATAAAAGTAAATAAATGCAATTGATGTTGAAGTTTTTTTTTTTTTTTTATCAAGATCTTTCATTCTTAATACTGATTTTTTTTTTTAAAAACATACATTTAACTAGAGCACAACAAAGTACAATAGGATTAAAAAAAACACTTTTTAAAAAAAAATCTGAAAACTCTTCACTATATTTCTAATTTAAACTCAAACAATAATCTATTAGCAGAAGAAACACAACGAACCCACTACCCACATGTCATCTTAAGGATGAACTGCTCTAGTACCAAATGTAACATCCCTAATTTTTACCCATATATAATAAAATAAAAGTAAAAAAAACACTATCTACTTAACATATGAATATATATATATATATATAATTATCTCATAATTGTATCTAAAAAAATATCCCTCTTCATAGGGATTTTAATATATACATCAAAAGTTTTAAAAACAGAGTATTCAAATTAAAACTATCACATCCTCTAACTGCTCACTTAGGAGTTCTATTACTTGCAATCTCATCTGCTCCCGTGTACAACACGATCATCACATATAAAGAAACAAACACAAACAAATAACAGGGTAAGCTAACTATAACAAAATTTTCTATATAATTTAAATTTAAAATTGATACACAAAATTCATAAATTCTCATACAATTTCTCAAACATTTCACATAATCATCAAGTGTTTATCAAAATTCATAAATAATCTTTCACATGTCAAACTTCTACTGACTCACAAAACATAGACATTTGACTCTACTTCCGGAAGACTCGTGTATTGAAATTAGAATCCTGAGACTTGCACCTGTCATACTACTCGCTGTGAATCCACATAGTCATGCGCATAAACATCTCATTATCTCATCATCTAGTATGACAGGGTAAATTCATATGACTTGAAAGACCAGATTATATTTCAAACCCCAGACAAAGTCATATGAATCTCCATCGACTCTCACCAACTGAATAACTCCATCTATGTGTTTCCATTATATCAGTAGAGTCAGAATGTCTCATTACGGGCCTGACAGATCAATACACCCTAACAAAAATCTTAACACGGTATTTCATTTCCTGAAAATACTATGTCTTGACCACACTTTCACATCGTGTAACACATCAATACACCATTCAATCACACCATATATTTTAAATTTTCTAAACAATCCAAATCTATCTCAAAATTCACTTAAACACATAACTAAGTTCCAAATATATGCTCTCTAAATCAATATCTTCTAAAATCAAACAACCACTTCTCATCAAACATCCCATTTAAGTAATTCAACAAATATTCAAAAATAGTTCAACTCATTTATATTATCATTCAAATACTTTCAATTCTCAATCACAAACACCTTCAACAACTTATTCATCTTAAAATCAATATTAAATATTCAAAATTTAACTATTTCAGTCAATATATTACTTTACTCTTCAAAAGAGACAATCATGGAAGCAAAATCAATTGAAATTGGTGACCACATCACCCCCACATTCAAAATCTTCTAACCTAGGGTTCTATTTAAGAAAAAAAACTAGCTTCCCTTACCTGGACTTGAGCATATGCTCACTAAGAGCTCCAACCCACCAAAAGCTTAAGGATAATCTAACCTACACCACAAAGTCCTGATAAAAAATCTAACTATATCACTAGGACCCTAATCTAACAGAGACTAATTCTGAAGATAAAAATCTCACATGCAAACTTAAACTAAAAGGAAAATGAGCCAAGAATGAACTTATTTTATCTGGGATTTTGATCGAGCAATCTCATAGAGTTCACTTCCAGGAGTCCAATGACAGACTCCGATCATCAAACTGATAAGCGAGGATGTCAAAATCTTAGAGAGAAGGGAGATGAAAGGAAAAAGAAACTTCTAGAGAGATGGTGATTCTTTTAAAATGAAACCTGAATAACTAAATTTCTATTTATATAACTTTTTCCCTTTTAATAATAAAATATTTATGTGTCATTTTAATTGTACCATATCTACTCTAAGACTATTTTTTCTTGGTCCTTACATCACGCCTTCTATTTAACCTAATTGAACTTGGGTTAAGTGTCATCTCGCTTAAGGAAATATTACATTCTTAAGCGAGTTTTACGAGAAAAAAACCCAACTTCACTGGAGTGAACTCGCTTAAGCAAACCTTGCACGAGTCTTTGGAGTGATATTGTTTGGCCGAGTTTGGGTGAATTTTCAATTTTTCAACTTTGTCTTTTCATCTTGTCTTTAACCCATTCTCCTTTAACCCTTTTATCTCCATTTTTTCTTAAAATCCTGAAATTAACACAAATTTACAAATAAATCATTCATTCATATTAGAATCCAAAAATATGTAAAAAATTTAAATTTCTAAATTAAAAATTGAATTATTATTATTTTATGAATCAAAGTTCATAATTATACTTTATTTTAATCTTTTACCTCCTATGATCTGACATATTGATTCAGAACATTATCAAACTTCTTTTGATTAGAATATATTGCGGTAAAATCAAATCAAGATGAGTATTTAATTATACCTTTTGGAGTTAATCATGGACTCAAGTCAAGACATACATGTGAATGTCAGGGTCAAAATCGCACGCAACCAATCTATATTCACACGCAGCAGCACCTGGATCCTACAAACCTAGTCTATCGAAAGTTGAAGGCTTCAAACTAATTAAGCAAAAATCATGCCCTTTATGGAATATACTTTCCCTGAATGTTTTAAAAAATGTATATATACATATACATACAACTCTGACTTGTGTGTATATATATATACACAGGAGAGGAGTATCTGATATTATGAGATGGAGTTAGTGCTGATTGCGTTTGCTGGGTCATGTGTTTTGTGTAATAAAACGACATCATATGAAACCAAAAAAGGTCATATGATTACTCACGTATGATTCAGGTTTAGGATATTTGGGTTGGAGTTAGGACCACATGCAGGGAGAAGACATACACATACATATTGAAGTATGCAACAAAACTGGAAAGCTATATGAATGTACGATTTCTGCTAAAGCCTTTCTCAACAAAGATTGCACGCCAATGCTGCTTCTTAATAACTATCAAGAACACATGCACATGTACCACGGGGTCCCCTGCATAGTTGTAGCCCACTGACTCACATTTATAGTCCCTATTTTGAGTTTGTTTTAGGAAAATGTTTGGTGGACATGCATTGGCCTGTCCACATCCCCATTCAGAAACAAATACAAAAGAGACACAAATCATACTTCTCTCAATTAACATCAACTCATAATAATATATATGCTACCCTTATTTATTGAACTAAATATCACCAAATTTTTAAAAATCTATATTTGCAAGAATTCACATTTCTGTTTCCAAAAAATCACTCCTTATTGACCCTCTTGAATGGATTTGTTGGTGCCAATTTTGTTAAGTTTGTCTTCTTTTTTTTTTTATCGTGATTCCTTAAAATTATGTCTCTAAATCATCAGTTCTCTTGTCTTTTAAGTGGGGGACAACTAAGGAAAGAGGATGGGTAATTTATCTGAGAAAATGAGGCGCAATCTACTGTTAACACGCTATCAGAATTTACATTAAACTTCTGTAAACTTCACACTAGCAGTGGAAAGTACAGGAGTGTAATCAAGTACTCATAAAACTTTTTTTCAAATATAAAATTAACTTCTCTAAAAGAAATTTAAATAATAATCTGAACTTTCTACCGATACTAGTCTATTTATTTGTGCAAGACAATGACGTGGATCTTTACAAAGAGGCCAAGCCTACTAATTTTCATTACTTTAATCTTTCTTTTGAGTTGTATGATTAAAGGAATAAGATCAAATTATACCTATGTAGAAAAAAGTCACATAAGATGCGATTTTTATAGTTATTAACACAATTCAATAAACTTAATCATGCATACAAATTTATAATCATCCACTAATATCTTATGTCATTAAAAATAGATAAAATAATATATGAATTAATGTATGTATATTGTAGTATTTGCAATTTATTTTGGGGATATTGCATTTTAGAGACTAGTAGCTAGATAGGTGCAAATCTATAGAGTGGAGCATTTGTAGCTGCAGTTAAAGAGGGTACTTAGACATTATAATTACGATAACAAACAAGTTACGCAACTGTTGTCTTAATTTGTTGAAGACGGAGCAGAATGTACACACCCATTTTGCAGCTTTTTCTCCCTTTCAACTTTGAACATATGTTTATATCTTCTTTTGATTTTTTTTATTCTTTTACCTCCATGAAGACGTTGGGATCTCGTCTTTTTGTACTCTGTAATCTATGATAAAAATTTTAAAATAAGATGTAATATTGAACTGAATAATTAAAAATGAATTAATTTGTTTTATTTGTATATAGACCAGTGCAATGATATCAGAGAAGTCTTTTAAATGATCTGCAGTGGGCAATAATTAATAACTGTTGAAATAATCTCAGTCATCATTCTATTCCATTGTGTTCTTTCTTTTTCCCTGTGCTCCATCGCTTCTGTCATGAAACTCCTTTGTTACCATGTGCTTCGGTCTGAAAATTCATTTTGATGGATGATATTGAACTCTAACTATGTAAAGATAACTTAATCCAAAAATTATTAATTAATTAATTATAGTCAATTGTAGATAGTACTAGAAAAGCTTTTTCCCCAAACAATCAGTAACGTAAGTTTTAACTCAAATATGTAATATTGTAATGGCCTTCTTTTTCCCTAAAATTCATTTTCATGATTTTCATTTCAAGAAGTTACAGAATTTGTTTATATATATATATATATATTATTGAGTTGTTAATTTATGTTTTTGGATCATCTTGTGTTTGTTTGGTTGTGCAGAAAATAAAGGAAAAAAACTAATCAAATTTAAAATTTCTGCATGCATTGTTGGTTTAATATTAATGAGTAAGTCAATTAATATATAAAATACATAATCCAGTGCAAAAATATATTAAAGTTGATGTTGAAAAGACATAATTGAATGTTTTTCACAACTCTAATTAGTTAAATTTGTACATATTGTTTTATCATGTATAAGTATTTGCTCTATCAACTGACATTTTATACCAACAATATAAATGAATGTGTAAATAATATTTAGACTCTTTTATATGTTTTGTCAATTGAATATTAATTAAATAAGTGAGCTAGTAATAAAATTAAATCTTCAACTTTTAATGATTTTTAGGAATTTAGAAAACTTGTCTACAAAAATAAAAAAAAACATAGAATAAGTTTTTATCTGATTTTTGGGATATCATTTAACAATAGCGCTCAAGTTCTTAATTCTATAGGTTGAATATATATTATTTGATTAAAAA
>Ga0123341_1000461_pt1 | contig 24658 bp, 20 predicted proteins | sample Turbeapinknodule_FD_89959 | JGI IMG/M metagenome (GOLD analysis project Ga0123341, IMG submission 89959) | Root nodule microbial communities of legume samples collected from Mexico - Turtle bean Mexico pink nodule | ecosystem: Host-associated > Plants > Roots > Nodule | place: Mexico: Nepantla...
CACGTCGAGCGCCGTGGTCGGCTCATCGGCGATCAGAAGCTGCGGTTTGCAGGCAAGCGCCATGGCGATCATCGCGCGCTGGCGCATACCGCCGGAATATTGGAAGGCATAGCGATCCAGCGCTTTTTCCGGAAAGGGGATCTCGACCTGCTTGAGCAGAGAGATGGCTTCCGCGCGCGCCTCCGCCTTGCTCATTCTCGTGTGAAGGCGAAGCGCCTCGACGATCTGGTTGCCGACCGTGTGGATCGGCGACAGCGACGACATCGGCTCCTGGAAGATCATGGCGATATCGCGGCCGCGGATCGCGCGGATCTGGCGTCCGCGCGGATTGAGGCCGGTCAGATTGGTCGAGCCGCGATTGGGATGGTTCAATGTGATCGAGCCGCCGGCAATGCGGCCGGGCGCATCGACAATCTGCAGGATCGAGCGCGCCGTCACCGATTTGCCGGATCCGCTTTCGCCGACGACGCAGAGCGTCTTGCCTGGTTCGATCGAAAAAGACAGATCGCTGACGGCGCGAAAGACGCCGGTGCGCAGAGGGAATTCGACAGTGAGGTTCTTCACCTCTAGCAATGGCCTGCCGGCAATGGGAACAGTGTCGGTCATGCCGGCCTCATTTGTTGTAGGGATCAGCCGCATCGCGCAGGCCGTCGCCGAGGAGGTTGAGCGCCATCACGGCGACGACGACGGCGCAGCCCGGCATGAAGAGCCAGGGCGCCGTAGCAATCGAGCGAATGTTCTGCGCCTCGCGCAGCAGAACCCCCCAGGAAATGGTTGGCGGCTGCAGCCCGAGCCCCAGGAAAGAAAGAGAGGTTTCGGCAAGGATCATCGCCGGCACGGCAAGCGTGATGGACGCGATGATATGGCTGGCGAAACTCGGCAGCATATGGCGAAAGATGATGCGTCCCTCGCGAACGCCGTCGAGCCTGGCGGCGGCCACGAATTCCTCAGTGCGCAGAGACAGGAAACGACCGCGAACAACGCGGGCGAGCTGCGCCCAACCAGTCAGCGACAGGATGATCGTGATCATCATATATTGCAGCGTCGCCGGCCAGTCCTGTGGCAGGGCTGCGGCCATTGCCAGCCAGATCGGGATCGTCGGCAGCGACAGCACGAAATCGATCAGCCGCTGCATGAAGAAATCGATGCGGCCGCCGTAATATCCCGAGATGCCGCCGATCACGATGCCGAGCATCAACGACAGGAAGACGCCGACGAGACCGATCGACAGGGAAACCTGCGAGCCCTGCACCGTTCGGCTGAAGACGTCGCGCCCAAGCCTGTCGGCGCCGAAGAGAAGCAGCGGCGTCGTCTTGTCGGGCGAGGCGATCAAGTGAATGTTTGTGTTGAACAGGCCGAACACGGAATATTCATAGCCGCGCCCGAAGAACTGGATGTCTACACGCTTCATCGTGTCTTCCTTGAAGATGGCGGCCAGCGTTTCCGGATCACGGGTGAGCTTCATCGGATAATAATGCGGGCCGAAGGAGAACCCATTCTGCGTGTCGATCAGATGCACTTTCTGTGGCGGGTGAAAGGTCGCCCGCGCATTTTGCAGATATGGGTCGTTGATGGCGAAGAAGCCGGGAACCAGGGCAACGATGTACATCAATAGGGTGACGACGAGCGCCACCATGGCCAGCCGGTGCCGGCGGAAAGCCCACCAGATCAGTTGCCATTGCGATGCGACGGCGGCGCGATCCGGCGGGATATTTGTAACGGCAATGTCAGCCATATGAGGCTCCTATTCCAACCGGATGCGGGGATCGACCAGCGCAAGCAGGATATCGCTGATCAAAGAACCTATCAGCGTCAGCGCGCAGATCAGCAGAACGAAGGCACCCGCCAGATACATGTCCTGGGCCATCAGCGCCTGCAGCAACAGGGGTGCTGCTGTCGGCAGGTTCAGGACGATGGCGACGACGACCGAGCCGGAGATGAGGTTGGGCAGCAGCCATGCAATGGTCGAAATGAACGGATTGAGCGCGATCATCATGGGGTATTTCATCAGCAGCCGGAATTCCGACAGACCTTTTGCCCGCGCGGTGGTCACGTAAGGCTTCGGCAGTTCATCGAGCATGTTCGCGCGCATGACGCGGATGAGGCTTGCTGTGGACGAGACGGCAAGAATAATGACGGGAAGCCAGAGATGCGAGAAGAGATCGGCCATCTTGGCGAAGCTCCACGACGCATTCTCGTATTCCGGCGAAAACAGCCCGCCAACATCCTGTCCGAATTCGACCGCCGCGACATACATCAGCACCAGCGCCAGCAGAAAGGACGGGACGGCCAGGCCGAAGAAGGTGAAGGCGGTGAAGAAATAATCCCCGATCGAATATTTGCGCACGGCGGAATAGACGCCGATCGGCAGCGCGATCGCCCAGGTGGCGATCAGTGTCGACAGCGCCAGCACAAGCGTCAGCGCCATGCGCTCCCAGATCAGATCCGAGACCGGCTGCTGCCATTCAAAAGAGATGCCGAAATCACCGCGCGAGAGGATGCCCCATATCCATTTGAAATATTGGATGAGCATCGGATCGTCGAGGCCGAAACGCTCGCGCAATTGCGCCGCGGTGTTCTGATCGACGATCTCGTTGGAGGCTGCCAGCGTCGCGATATAGGTGGTGACATAGTCGCCCGGCGGCAGCTGGATCAGCACGAAAGCCAGGAAGCTGACGGCAAAAAGCGATGGAATCATCCACAGCAAGCGTTTGGCGATGAAGACCAGCATGGGCGCCTCTTGCATTGAACGCCGCCTTCCGTGCCTTGCCGGTGTCAGGGCCGGCAAGGCATCTCGGAGGGCGAACCGAAAGAAACCGCCGTACCGTCAGGCACGGCGCCGGAGATCCAAATTAGCTCGTGAAGGTGAACTGCTGCGGCAGCGCAGGCCCCGGGTTGGGCCAGGACCAGCTGTCCGGCTCTTTTTCGGGAACATTGCGCAGATTGTTGCGGATGATGCCGAAGCCGCCGACGGCAAGGCAAAGCCCGACGGTCTCGAATTCCTCCGCGGCGATATCGAAGATCTGCTTCATGACCTCACCGCGCTTGTCGAGATCGGCGGTTGAACGGGCCTCGTCGAAAAGCTTCATGCGCTTCTTCTGGCTTTCCGGGGGTTCTTCGCCGCGTGCACCGTTTGAGGTGTACCACAGCGTCCACGGAATGGCGTAACGCGAACCCTGCGGATGGAAGGCGAAGAAATCGCGCGGATCGAGCATCGGATCGAGACCGCCAGGCCCCGGCCATACCTGCGCATCATGGGCATTGTCGTCGCCGCGGGTGTAATAGAGCGCCCGTTCGATGGTGTTGACCTTCATGTCGATGCCGATCTGGGCCCAATGCGTCTTGACCAGTTCGAGCGCGTCGACGAGGTCGGGATAGAGCGTCGGAATGACGTCGATCGAGAAGAAGACCTTCTGGCCGTCCGGTCGGACGCGAAACCCGTCGCCGCCTTTCTTGTAGCCGGCCTGATCGAGCATCGCGCCCGCTTTGTCGGCGTCATATTCGGTGAACTGGCGCGCATATTTCTCGTTGTACCAGGGATGGGTCGGACGCGGTCCGGCCTGATAGGGCTCGCTCTGCCCGAAATAGACGATATCGATGAGCTCCGGGCGATTGATGCCGATCGACAGCGCCTGCCGGAACGATTTATCCGCAAACATCTTGCGCATGGCAGGATCTTTGTGGGTGATATTGAAGTAGATCTGGCACTGCTGCGAGGCCGAAGGCACAAGCGTCAGCAGACGATAATCGCCCTTCTGCATGTTCTGGGACAGCGTCGGCTTGTTGGCAAGCACGCTGATATGGCGCTCCTGGATGTCGATCTTGCCCGAGATGACGTTCAGCATCAGCGATTCGACGTCCTGCGAGATGCCGAAGTTGATCTCATCGATATAGGGAAGCTGATTACCCTCGGTATCGACCTGCCAGAAATAAGGATTTCGCGTCATCACGACACGCGTGGCGCCACCGACATAGGGCTCCTTGACCACCCAGGGATCGAGCGTCGGCTTGTCGACATTGCCCCATCGCGTCGGGATCTCGATGTCGCCGCAACGGCTGCGGAACAGCTCCGTCCAACTGGTGACGCCCGCCTTCTTCGCATCGGCTTCGATGTTGGGGTTGTATTTCGGCAGGAACTGGCTGCAGTAATGCTTCGGAAAGAGCGTCGGATGCTGACCGAGCGGAGCGGCGAGGTATTCCAGATAAAGCGCGTTGGCCGCCGCAAAGGTGAACTTCACGGTATAATCGTCGATCTTTTCGACGGTGACCGGCTTGCCGGCAACAGCAAGCTGCGCGGGTGTCGCGCTGTAAAGCTCGGTGTTCTTGACGCAGTCTTCGATCGCGAAAACGACGTCATCTGCGGTAAAGGGATGACCGTCGGACCAGCGCACGCCTTCGATCAGATGGAAGGTGAATTGTGTCGCATCGTCGCTGACTTCCCAGCGCTCGGCAAGGTTCGGCTCCACAGCGGTAAATTCGAGGTTCCAGCGCACGAGGCTCTGGTTGCCGACCATGCGCAGAATGCCGTTATGGTCGGATGAACCGCGAAGGCCGCGGCGCAGAGAGCCGCCATAGGTACCGACTTTTTCGAATGGCTTGACGACCATCGGCTTCTTCGGCAGGCGCTCGGCGAGCGGCGGCAGTTTTCCATCTTTCACAAGCTGCGCAAGTGCGGGTGCTTCGCCGCCTGCGGCGAAAGCGCGGCCCGCGATGGACAATGCCGCTGCACCGGCCATGCCGCCAAGCACGGCGCGGCGGGTAACGCCGCGCGACAGAATTTCATTAGGCATCGAGTTCCTCCCTTTCTATGCCGGCGCAACTTTTGAGCCGGCTGACACGGCGGGCTCCCGACCTGCCGCTGCGCCCTCCTCGGCGCCCGGACGGAACCATAAACACGTTCCCAAATGATTACAAGAGTTGACAGATAATTACAACTTCTGTAGCGATTCAGCATCGAGGTTTGAATTATCTGCCCTGGAAACACGGCGAGAGCGCACAGAAGGCGTCAATCTGTTAGAATCTGTGCACCGTCATGGACATGTCGCTGGCAGGCAACAGCCTGACGTTAAGAGAAAAGGACGATAATGACATTCGCGGCCGACGCCGTTTCGAACAGAGGCGCAACGCGCTTCAGCGACATCATCTACGAGAAGATCGTGGGGATGATCGCCGACGGCAATTTTCCGGTGAACGAGCGGCTGCCGTCGGAGACGAAGCTCGCCGCCGATTTCGGAGCTTCGAGACCCGTCGTGCGCGAAGCCCTCGAACGCTTGAGGGCCGATGGTCTGGTCGTTTCGCGCAAGGGCTCCGGCTCCTATGTCCGGCAAAGACCGGATTCGTCGATGCTGAAAATGGTACCTGTGGGATCGCTCGCCGATGTCCAGCGGTTTTTCGAATTCCGCGCCGGCCTCGAAGCCGAGGCGGCGGAGCTTGCCGCGCGAAACTGGCAGCCGGCCGACAAGGAGAGGATAACGGCAGCGCTTTTTTCGATCGAGCAATGTCTGCGCAACGGAGAGCTCGGCGCCGAGGAGGATCAGGCTCTGCACGATGCCATCGCCATGGCGACCGGCAACCAGTTTCATATCACCGTGCGCGAATGGTTCAGGCCGCATTTCGCCATCGGGCATTCCGTTACGCGAAGCCTGAGCCTGAAACGGACACTGGAGCAGATCCGCAGCGTCCAGGACGAGCACGCGGTGATCGTGGAGGCGATCTTCGCACGGCGGGAAACTGAAGCGCACGATGCGATGAAGAAACACATACTGAATGCTCGCGCCCGCATGTTCCAGGGCGTTTGAGCGAGAATGGGAGGAAGAAGATGAAACGGATCGCTGTGACGGGGGCTGCCGGACGTGTCGGGACGCTGCTGCGCCCGCTCCTTCGCGCACATTTCGGGCATGTCAGCCTGATCGATCTGCAGGAGCCAGCCGGGCTTGGCGATAACGAGACCTACGTCAGCGCCGACCTTACAAAACTCGATGAGGCAACGGCTGCGCTGAAGGATATCGACGGCGTCGTTCATCTCGCCGGTATCGCAAGCGGCATCGACATGAATGCCATTCTGCACGCCAATGTGCTTGGAACCTACAATCTCTACGAAGCGGCGCGGATCAACAAGGTCGAGCGGGTCGTCTATGCATCGAGCAACCATGCGACCGGCTTCTATCCCCGCGGCGAAATCATATCACCGCTCGATCCGATGCGTCCCGACAGTCCCTACGGACTTTCCAAATGCTGGGGCGAACTGGTGGCGGGGCTTTACTACGACACGTCGGGCATTCGCTCCCTTTCCATCCGCATCGGCAACGCCGGCACCTACCCCAACAGCGAACGATCAATTGCGATCTGGATCAGCGCGCGGGATCTGGCGCAACTGGTGCGGATCGGGCTGTCCCACCCGTCGATCGCCGCGACGGTCGTCTACGGCGTTTCCGATACCGACGAGAAATGGTGGGACAATGATCTGGCGACGAGGCTCGGCTACCGGCCGGAGGACCGGCCGCGCGATCACGCCCGCATCGAACAGGGATCCGAGGGGCCGGTCGCGCGGGCGTTCCAGGGTGGCGGGTTCTGCGAGATCAATCACGACGGCACCATCCGCATGCGTGACGCCGAAGGTTTGGCCAAGAGCCTGGAGGCGGCCGAATGACGGCGCCTCGGATCATCCGTCCGCAAATCCGAACCGTGGTCCAGCAACCGTTGACGGTCGGTGAATCGCCGGTATGGGACGATGAGACCGGCGCGCTCTGGCTCGTCGATATCCTGGCGCCGGCGGTTGTCCGGCTCTCCCGTCAAGGAAAAATCGACCGCTTCGACATGCCGGCGCCGATCGGCAGCCTCGGACTTTGCCGCGATCACCGAATCGTCGTCGGCCTCCAGACGGGCGTCCATCTCTTCGATCCCGTCACGGGAAAGATCGAGTTTCTGTGCGATCCCGTCGGGCGCGATATCATTGGCCGCCTCAACGACGGCAAGGTCGGCCCCGACGGACACTTCTGGGTCGGCTCAATCAGCGAAGCCAAGCCGCAGGTCAATGACGCAGCACTCTTCCGCGTCGGCGCCGATGGCAGCACGCGCACCGTCGCAACCGGGCTGACGAGCTCTAATGGTCTTGCCTGGTCGCCTGACGGCCGGCGGATGTATCACTCCGACAGCCGGCAATGTTTCCTGCAGGCATTCGACTTCGAGCCCGAGACGGGCAGTCTCGGCGAAGGACGTCGGCTGCGCAGCTTCACCGAAGATGAGGGGCGGCCGGACGGGGCGACGACCGATCGCGACGGGTTTTACTGGAGCGCCGGCGTCTCGGCCGGCCGCCTCAACCGCATATCGAGCGAAGGCGAAATCGTCGAGATCTACATTCTGCCGGTCGCGGCACCGACCATGCCGTGTTTCGGAGGGCCTGATCTCAGCACCCTCTTCGTCACCAGCCTGTCGACGGACCGCGCCGGACGTTTCGAGGCGGGCACCGTCATCGCCTTCGACGTGGATGCACAGGGGCTGCCGCCCTTCCGCTTCGGCAACCAATCATCTTGAAAGCGAACGGGGAAGAAAAATGAGCATCGCGATCATGCGCAAGGCGCTCACGGGCGTTTCGGGTGTTCCCGTCACGGCCTATGACGGCAAAGGCGAAGTCGAACCGCGGATTACCGCCAAGGTCTATGCGCGGGTGGCGGCCGCGGGCATTCACAACATCGTCGCTGCCGGCAATACCGGGGAGTTCTACGCGCTGACGCCGCAGGAAATCCGGATCGTCCACGAAGCGGCGGTATCAGGAGTCGATGGCCGGGCGCCGGTGACGGCGGCTATCGGCCGGTCGCTGCGCGAGGCGATCGGCATGGCGAGGGATGCGGCTGCGATCGGCGCAACCGCCATCATGTCGCATCAGCCCGTCGATCCTTTCGCAGCACCTTCGGCCCAGATCGGCTATTTCTGCAATCTTGCCGATGCTTCCCCCCTGCCGCTCGTCGCCTATGTCAGGGCCGAGGGTTTCGGCGTCGACGATATCGTCCGTCTCGCCAACCACGGCAACATCGCGGGCATCAAGTTTGCCACGACCGATCTGATGCTCTTGTCGCGCGCGATCCCGGCCGCCGATCCCGATGGTGCGCTGTTCGTCTGCGGCCTGGCGGAGAGCTGGGCGCCGACATTCACCGCAGCCGGCGCTCGCGGCTTCACGTCCGGCCTCGTCAACGTTGCGCCGCAGCTTTCGCTTGCCGTCCACGCCTCGCTCGAAAAAGGCGACTTTGCCACAGCACGGACGATCGTCAACAAGCTCGAGCCGTTTGAGCGGATGCGGACCAAATTCCGCAACGGCGCCAATGTCACTGTCGTAAAAGAGGCCGTCACCTATTCCGGCCTCGATGTCGGCCCCGTGCGCGTGCCGGGATTGCCGCTGCTCGACCAGCATGATCGCCAGGAGCTTCATCGGCTGCTTCGAGGCTGGGAGGCCGAGGGCAGCATTCAAGGTGATCCGGACCGGCAGCAGTCCGCCAAGGCGGCCGGCTGAGTTCGACACTATTTCCGCAAACAACAGGATTGGGAGGTCTAGAGATGCTGAAACAGCTACTGACAACGATCGCAATTACCGGCGCTTTGATGACGACGCAGCCTGCCTGGGCTGCCTCGCCGCCCAACATGCTGGTCATCGGCACCAATCTCACCGGTATCCGTACGCTCGATCCGGCCCAGAACAATGCCCGCACCGTTTCCGAGCTGATCTCGAACCTCTACGACAACCTCGTGCAGCTGTCGCCGGACGATCTCAAGACATTGAAGCCGATGCTCGCGACGCAATGGAGCGTGTCGGACGACGGCAAGATCATCACGCTCACCCTGCGCGACGATGCCGTCTTCCAGAGCGGCAACAAGGTGACCGCCGAGGATGCGGCCTGGTCGATCCAGCGCGTTATCAAGATGGGCCAGGTCGGCTCCACCGACGTCGCGCTCTGGGGCTTCAAGCCCGATAACGTCGAAAAGCTGGTTCGGGCAAAAGACGAGCATACGCTCGAGATCGAGCTGCCGCAGTCGGTGAATACCGATCTGGTGCTTTATTCGCTGGCCGGCTCGTCGATCGGCATCGTCGACAAGAAGACGGTGCTGTCGCATGAGGCGAATGGCGATTTCGGCGGCGCCTGGCTTTCGGCCAATTCCGCCGGCAGCGGTCCGTTCAGCCTGGCCCAATGGCGCCCGAACGATGTCGCAATCTTCAATGCGCAGCCGAAATATTGGGGCGGCAAGCCAGCCATGGCCCGCGTCGTGGCCCGCCACATTCCTGAATCCGGCAATCTCAGGCTGCAGCTTGAAGCCGGTGATGTCGATGTCGGCCAGTATGTGGCAAGCGGCGATCTCGATGCGCTGTCCACCAATAAGGATATGGTGATCGACAATGTCCCGGGTCTCGGCTTCTACTATATCGCCCTCAACCAGAAAGACCCCGACCTGCAGAAGCCGAAGGTTCGCGAGGCCTTCCAGCACGCCTTTGACTGGAAGGCGATCTCCGGCAACATCATGCGTCATACGGGCTTTCCCTGGCAGTCGATGATCCCGCGCGGGATGATCGGCGCTCCCGAAGAGGGTGCGGTCCGCTATGACTACGATCCCGCCAAGGCCAGGCAGCTGCTGGCAGAAGCCGGATATCCCAATGGCCTGAAGAAAGTCCTCAACCCGTCGGGGGCACCGACCTTGCCCTTCGCCGAAGCGCTGCAGGCGAGCGCCCGGGCGGCCGGCTTCGATTTAGACCTCGTGCCCGGGGAATTCACGCCCGCCTTCCGCGAGCGCAAATTCGAAGTTCTGCTAGGCAATTCCGGCGCCCGCCTGCCGGATCCCTTCGCGGTCGCCACGCAATATGCCTTCAACCCCGATAATAGCGACGAGGCGCGCCTCGGCAGCTATTACCTCTGGCGCACAGGCATGAAGGTGGATGAGCTCAACACGCTCATCGACCAATCGATGAAGGAGCGCGACACGCAAAAGCGCACCGACATCTTCGAGAAGATGGACGGGATCTATGCCAGCATGGCTTCGCCGCTCGTCATTTTCTTCCAGCGAACCGACCCCTATGTCATGCGCGCAAACGTGAAGGGTTATCACGGGCATACAACCTGGTCGACGCGCTGGCATGACGTGACGAAGGAGTAGAGCGCGTGGCGAGCGCCGAGCTGACATCGAAGCAGGAGGCGACCCCGCACCCGGCACTGAGCCTGTTGCGGCGCCTGGCGGGACGCGCGGTGGCTGTCGTCACGACGCTGCTTGGCCTGCTTTTCCTGACCTTTTCGATGGGCCGTCTGCTGCCTGCCGACCCGGTGCTCGCCATCACCGGGGCGGAGGTCAGCAAAGAAGTATACGATCGCGTCTATAACGAGCTCGGGCTCAGCCAACCGATCTGGATGCAGTTCCTCTCCTATGTCGGCAAGATCGCCACAGGCGACCTCGGAATGTCGGCGACGACGGGCCAGCCGATCCTCACCGATCTGATGACGATCTTTCCCGCGACGATCGAGCTTGCGATCATCGCCATGATCATCGGCGCCATTATCGGCATTCCCCTAGGCGTCACGGCTGCCGTCAGGCGCGGAACGATCATCGATCACATCGCCCGGATCGTGGCGCTTGCCGGCCATTCCATCCCGATCTTCTGGACCGGGCTGATGGCGCTGTTCATCTTCTATGCGAAGCTCAAACTGGTCGGCGCATCGGGCCGGATCGACGTATTTTACGAAGGCCTCGTCACGCCGATGACCGGCTTTCTGCTGATCGACGCGGCGATACAGCAGCAATGGGACCTATTCCAAAACGCTCTCGGCCATATCATCCTGCCGGCGGCGATCCTCGGTTATTATTCCGTCGCCTATATCAGCCGCATGTCGCGCAGCTTCATGTTGGAACAGCTCAGCCAGGAATACATCATCACTGCGCGGGCAAAGGGGCTCGGCACCCACAAGGTCGTCTGGCGGCACGCCTTCCGGAATATCCGGGTGCAGCTCCTGACGATCCTGGCGCTGACCTTCGGCGGGCTGCTCGAGGGCGCGGTGCTGATCGAGACGGTCTTCGGCTGGCCCGGGCTCGGCCAATATCTCACCCGCGGGCTGCAGATGAACGACATGAACGTGGTGATGGGTTCGGTGCTGACGATCGGTGCCGTCTTCCTGACCATCAACATCGTGTCGGACTTCCTCTATCGCATTCTTGATCCGAGAACACGGTGACGCCATGACGATCTCCACCGAAGACGCAGACAGCGCCAATGCCGGCGGCTTTCGCAAATGGCTGCTGGCGCCGGAGCCTCGGGGCTGGTTTCAGTCGTCGACGCAGCAGATCCATCAGGGCTGGCTGAAGTTCAGCCTGCACCCGCTTGGCCTGGCCGGCCTCTTCATCATCGTGCTCCTGATCGTGGTGGCGACGGCCGCCCCTCTGCTGACGAGCTACGATCCGATCGTGCAGGATATGGCCGGGCGGCTTGCGCCCCCCTCGGCGACCCATCTTCTCGGCACCGACAATCTCGGCCGCGATGTCTTTGCGCGGGTGATCTACGGCGCCCGCACAACGCTCTACATCATCATGCTCGTCACGATCATCGTTGCACCGCTCGGCCTGCTGATTGGCACGGTCTCGGGCTATTTCGGCGGCATCGTCGACGAAATCCTGATGCGCATCACCGATATTTTCCTCTCCTTCCCCGGGCTGGTCCTGGCGCTCGGTTTTGCCGCAGCCCTCGGGCCCGGGATCACCAATGCGATTATCGCCATTTCGCTGACGGCCTGGCCGCCGATCGCGCGGCTGGCGCGCGCCGAGACGCTCAGCCTGCGCAAGGCCGATTATATTGCCGCCGTGCGCCTGCAGGGCGCGACGTCGATCGCGATCATCACCCGCCACATCCTGCCGATGTGCATTCCCTCGGTGATCGTCCGCGTCACCCTCAACATGGCCGGCATCATCATCACTGCCGCCGGCCTTGGCTTTCTCGGCCTCGGCGCCCAGCCGCCCTGGCCGGAATGGGGCTCGATGGCCGCCAGCGGCCGCGAGTTCATGCTCGACAGTCCCTGGGTGATCGCAGCACCCGGCATCGCCATTGCCCTCGTCAGCCTCGCCTTCAACCTCGTCGGTGATGCACTGCGCGACGTGCTCGACCCGAGAGGTTCGGAATGACAGAGCCCCTGATCGATGTCCGCAACCTCGAAATCGCGTATGGCGGCGGCCACATGCGTGCTGTGCGCGGCGTGAGTTTTACGCTCGGCCAGGAAAAACTCGGCATCGTCGGCGAGTCCGGATCCGGCAAATCGACCGTCGGTCGCGGGATCATGAAGCTGCTGCCGCCGACCGCAAAGGTCAGCGCCGAGCGGATGCGCTTTCGTGACGTCGACCTGCTCAAGGCAAGTGAACGAACGATGATGACGATCAGGGGACGGCGGATCGGGCTGATCTTGCAGGACCCGAAGTATTCGCTCAATCCGGTGATGAGGATCGGCGAACAAATCGCCGAGACATATCGCTTCCATCATCCAAAGGTGAGCAAAGCAAAGACCTACGCCCAGGCGCTCGACATGCTCGAAGCCGTGCAGATCCGCGATCCCGAGCGTGTTGCCCGCCTTTATCCGCACGAGATATCGGGTGGGATGGGCCAGCGCGTCATGATCGCCATGATGCTGATCGCCGAACCCGAAGTGCTGATCGCCGACGAGCCGACCTCGGCCCTCGATGTCACGGTCAGGCTGGAGATCCTGGCGCTGCTCGACGAACTCGTTTCACGCCGCAATCTTGGCCTGATCTTTATCAGCCACGACCTCAATCTGATCCGCAATTTCTGCGATCGGGTCCTCATCATGTATGCCGGCCGCGTCGTGGAAGTGCTTGAGGCGCGCGATCTCGACAAAGCCAGACACCCTTATACGCAGGGGCTCCTGGCATCCCTGCCGACGATCGAGGATCCCCCTGCCCGGCTGCCGATCCTGAAGCGGGATCCTGCCTGGCTCGACGACCTTGCAGCGAAGGTGCTCCGATGATCCGGATCGATAACCTCACCATCCGTTTCGGACACGGCCAGCGGCCTGTCGTCAGAGATGTAAACCTCACAGTCGCGAAGGGCACTGCGTTCGGCCTGGTCGGCGAATCCGGCTGCGGCAAATCCTCCGTCCTCAGAGCTCTCTCTGGCCTCAACGCCAATTATGACGGCAGCATCGAACTCCAGGGCGAGACGCTGGATCGGCAGCGCAGCCGGCCGTTCTTCCGCCGGGTGCAAATGGTGTTTCAGGACCCCTATGGTTCACTCCATCCCCGCAAGACCATCCGCTCGCAGCTGAAGGAACCGCTGCGCAACCAGGGGCTGGATACCAATTCCGTCGACGTCAACGCGGTGCTCCGATCGGTCGGCCTCGATCCGGTGCTGAGCTACAGATTTCCGCATCAGCTTTCCGGCGGGCAGCGCCAGCGCGTGGCGATCGCCCGCGCCCTGATGCTGAACCCGGACGTGCTGCTGCTTGACGAACCGACATCGGCGCTCGACGTATCCGTCCAGGCCGAGATCCTCAATCTGCTGCAGGATCTGCGCGCCGAGCGCGGCCTCACCTATCTGCTGGTCAGCCACGATCTCGCCGTCGTCTCTCACATGTGCAGCCGCGTCGCCATCATGGAAGCCGGCGAGATCGTCGAACAGGTCGAGATCGAGGCATTGCGTAGAGGCGCGGTCGAACATCCCTATTCGCAACGCTTGTTGCGCGCGAGCCGGATGTACGGGAGGGCGTAACCCTCGATCGGTACGTCCCTGCTGTTGTTTAGAGCGGTTCAGCTTTTCATGGAAGCGTAGAACCGCTCTAACCTGTTGTTTTTACGCAATCCCGGACCCAAATCCGCTGCGCACTTTTGCTGGAATTGCTCTATTCACCGCAAGTGAGCGTCGACAGCGGAAATAATCTCTTCCCAATCGTTGGGATGAATTTCGTGGCCACCGCCTTCGAGCCGAACAAGTTTCGCGCCCTTGACCGTTCGTGCCAGCAGTTCGCCGTGCTCAACCGGATAAATCGGATCCGCGGTTCCGTGTATGACAAGGAGGGGTGCCGCCAGTTCAGCCAATTTTCCTTTCAGGGCCTGGCCGCCCCTCAGCATGAAATGATTGGTGGCACTAACGAAGTTTTTCGCCCGCTCGACATCCCGTTCGACAAAGGCGCGCGCCCGCCCTTCGTCATAGGGATGCGCCATCCCGGCGATCATCCGGGTGTCTTCGACAAGGAATTCGATCACCTGGGCATCGTCTGTCCAGTCGACGGTCTCGCCCGTCGCCGCGTGCCCCATATAGGCATCAGTGGTATGCGGCAGGGCGCTTGTATCAATACCCATCGGCGTGGTGGACATCAGCGTCAACGTCTTGACGCGTTCGGGATGCGAGAGCGCTGCGATCTGGGCGATCGTGCCGCCCAGCGACATTCCGAGCAGATTGGCCCTCTCGATGCCGTAGCCATCGAGTATCCTGATGGCGTCCGCAGCCATGTCGTCCATCGTGTAAGGCGGTTCCCCCGGCTCGTAAATCGTCGAACAGCCGGTGTCTCGATTGTCATAGCGGATGACATAGTATTTCTGAGCGGCAAGCGTTTGGCAGAACTCGTCCGGCCACCACAGCATTGACGCCATTGCGCCCATGATAAGCAGGATCGGCTCGTGCGTCGGGTCGCCAAATGCCTGCGTGGCGATCTCGACGTCGTCAATCTTGATAATGCGTTCATTCACTTGGGGCGTCCTTTACTTGAATTGGGCGAAGCGGCGAAGTTTCTGGCGAATATCACTCGACGTCCGCATGTTCCGATGATGGGGCTAAGGCAGGGGTGCCGCATCAGGCATTTTGCGTAGGACAGGCTGAAAACACTCAGGAATGACAGTCGGCGGCGGACACCCGCACCACATCTTCTCCACGTCCAGCGCTTCCAGATCGACACATCGCTCCTCTGCCGACGTTCGTGACACTTGGGATGACTATGTCTCGATCTCTGCTAATCTCGAATTCCATGTATCGGAGGACTTTGTGTCGATATCCCTCAGAAGGTCTCTGTTCTCAGGCCGTGCAGCAGAACTCGATGCGATGGAATCCGCGTTCCGGGATGTCTCCGGCGGGCGGCAGCGCGCCGTTCTTCTCGGAGCGGAAGCAGGCGGCGGCAAGAGCCGGCTGGTTGAAGAATTTTCCGGCCGATTGTCGGGCCGTGCCCTGATCCTGAAAGGCGGCTGCATCGAGCAGCGGGAAGCGGCGCTGCCCTATGCACCGGTCACCGCCGTGCTGCATGAACTGGTTCAGATGCGCGGCGCGCCCTCGTCGCGGTCGCTGGTCGGCGCCGAGGGTGCACGCGAACTGGCATGGCTTCTTCCCGAATTCGGCGAGACCTCTGAAAGGTTTGATGCCGGCATTGCAAGAGCGCGGCTGTTCGAGGCGCTCAGAAAATTGTTCGAGGAGCTGGCACGGGAGATGCCGCTCGTCGTGGTCGTCGAGGACATTCACTGGGCCGACCAGGCCACTTGCGATCTGCTTCGTTTCCTCACAACGCGGCTGAAGAAAACTCGGCTGATGCTGATCGTCACCTACCGACCCGAAGAAATCAGCGGCAGCAACGCACTGCGGACGACCATTGCAGACTTCTCGCTTTCCGAGGGTGCCGAGGTGTTGAAACTTCCCCGCCTGAAGCGCGCGGAGGTCGCCGCCCAACTCGAGGGGCTGCTCGGGCGCCCGCCGACACCCGCCGTGATCAATGAGGTCCATGCGCGGTGCTGCGGGATCCCGCTTTTCACCGAGGCGCTTATCGATGCGAGCGGAACCTTGCGTACAGATTTTCCTGGCTCGCTCAACGACTACCTGCTGAAAGCGGTCAGGGAGATGCCGGCGTCGACGACCGAACTGTTGAAGGTGATGGCGCTTGGCGGCCCGCATATCACGCATGCGCTGCTTCGCAGCGTGAAGAACAAGTCCGACCTTGAATTGGCCGAATTGCTGCGACCGGCGATTTTGGCCGGGATCCTGGTACCGGATGGTGATGGATATGCGTTCCGCCATGCGCTGATCCACGAGGCGGTGCGGAGTGATCTGATCGCCGGCGAAAGAATGGCCATCCATCGCGCCTATGCCGAGGTGCTCGAACGCGGCCCGCTCCCAAGCTACCGGATCTGGCATTCGGTTGCGCTCGCCCGGCACTGGCGCGGCGCCGGCCAGGCCGAATCTTGCCTGCGGTGGGCCTGGCAATCTGCCGCGGAAGCCGCTGCCACCTTCGCCTATGCAGACCAGATGGAAATGCTGAAGCTCGTACTGGCGGCCTGGCCTGAGGTCGACAACGCGGCTGATTTGACCGGCGCGAGTCACTGCAGGGTGTTGGAACTCGCCGCCGATGCCGCCTGCTGGGCGGCGGAAGCGGAACAGGGACTGGCTTTTGTCGAACGGGCACTCGCCGAAGTGGACGCCGAACGCGATGGGGAACAGCTGGCAGCGCTTCTTCTGCAGCGCGCGGTGATGCGTCAGCACGCGCTTATCCCAGGTGAGATCGCCGATCTTGAGCGAGCGCTTGATCATGCGGTTGATCCCACGAGGCTGCGCGCGGACGGACTGGGGCAGTTTTCCCGTGCGCTGATTTTGCGGGGAGAATTCGGTCGCGCCAGGCGCTTAGGCGACGAGCTGAAGGAGCTGTCGGAAAAGCTCGATGACGAGGAGTATCGTATCGAGGCGCTGATCGTCGCGGCCTGTGTCGCCTCGGACAGCTCGCGCGTCGGTGCCCTCTGGAGCGTGGCTAAACGCGCGGAAAAGGCCTCCATCGGCCGTGTCGAGGTGCTGGCCGGCGCAGCCCTGCTTCAAGCCCTGCTCGAGACAGGCGCCCACGCTGAGGTCATCGAAGTGGGACCGGCAATCTTTGCGCGGACCGTCGAGTTCGGCCAAGCCCGGTATATCGGAGCAATCGTCGGTTCGCCTTTGTGCCGCGCCCTGCTCGCCGTCGGCCGCGTTTCCGAAGCCATCGAGACATGCGAACGGATGGCGGCCTTGGATCCGCTGCCGCTGGGGCTGGTTCATGTTTTCGAATGCCAGGCGGAGATCGCCCTGGTCTTGGGGGATTCGGATCGTATTGCCGCAGCGGCAAGCTCCTTGCGCGCCCTGCCACCCGGGCCTCAGCTTGCCAACCGCATGGCCGCCAATCTTCTGAGATTCGATATCGAAAGCCGCGCGCTGGCGGGCGACATGGATCTGTCTGCGATGCTGATAAGATCCGCCTCGACCCATTTCGACAAACACAGGGGTGTCTCCTGGCCGCTGCTGGCCTCGGCCATGCGTGTTGCTGTCGATACGAACCAGAACGATGCCGCTCGACAATTCGCCGACCTTGCCGTTCGGACCCCGTGCCGCAACGGCGTTGAAGAAGCCGAGAGGTTGGGCATCTCGGCCGAGTTGTCGCGCATCGCGGTTTCCGACCTCGATGCCTGGGAAGCGGCTGCTCAAAACTGGGCTGATTCGAGCCAGCCCTTCCGGCAGGCATATGCCCTTCTGCAGGCCGGGAGCGCTGCGGTGAATGCCGGCAAGCGCGCCAGGGGTGCCGGCCATTTCAGGCAAGGTGCGGAGCTTGCCCATTCGATCGGTGCCCGCCTGCTGTGCAATCAGATCGAGACGCTGGCCGCAAAGGCCCGCATTGATCTGCGAGACGGGAAAGACGGCAGTACGTCAAAGGCGCCGCTTGGCTTAACGGATCGGGAATTCGAGGTGCTTCGGCTTGTCGCCGCCGGACAAAGCAATCGCGAGATCGCCGATAATCTGTTCATCTCGTCGAAAACGGCGAGCGTTCACGTCTCCAACATTTTAAGCAAACTCGCCGTGCCCAGCCGCGGTGCCGCGGCCGCCATGGCGCATCGGCTCCGGATGGTTGATCCGGCATAGGCATCGTATTCCATTCTTTTGTTGCCTAGGGATTTTGCCTGATGTGCCTTCGCGGCCTTACGTCGAACATGGTGATATGGCGCCCCCGTGCGGCGCCCGGGATTTCATCAATCGGAGGTCAAAATGCACATTTCTTCCACCAGCTTGGCCGATACCCAATGCACGATCGATTCCTATGAAGGCTGTGCCGATGGCTATAGCCGCATCGTTGATCCGTTTCCCGCGCCGAGCCTGGAGGCAGCCTTGCGTCAGGTCGCCATCGCCGCCGGCAAGGGCGGCCGGGTCCTTGAGATCGGATCAGGCCCTGGGTGGGATGCAGATTTCCTCGAGACACAGGGCGTTTTGGTAAGGCGAACCGATGCCACGCAGCGGTTTCTCGAGCTGCAGGCGGCGCGCGGCAAGGAAGGCGAGCTCCTCAATGTCATCACCGACAACCTCGGCGGCCCTTACGATGCGGTGATTGCTCTCTGCGTTCTCATCCACGTGCCTCGCGACCAGACCGGCCAGGTCCTCGAAAAGATCGCCGCGGCGCTGCGCCCAGGAGGCGTCTTCCTGGTAACGATGCGGGATGGAGACGGGGAGACGCGCGGCGCCTACCATATGACCTACTGGCGCCGCGACGACTTCGCGCTGTGCATCAAGGCTGCCGGCCTGGATCTTGAATGGGACACCTACCGCATGAGCCGCAATAATGAAGCGTGGCACACCTTTTACGCCCGACGACCAGGCTGACGCGCCGCATTTTCGCGCGCTCCGCGATTGCCGGGGCCGCTAACAAGCGTCCCTATCAAGAGATCAGCGCCCGCTATTTCCAGCTCGTGTAATCGGCGGCGGTGCAACCAAACGGCGCGCGATCCTGACCAAACCGCTTCTTCAGTTGTTCGCATCCCCACTCGTTCAACGGCCCTGGCATGAGATTGTTGATGTCCATACCAGGCGATTGGAATTGCGTCGGGGAGCTCGTGACGTACCAAAGCCAGAACCCGACCACGCCGACAGCGATCAGAAGCAACGTACCGAAGAAAAGCTGCAGCCGCTTCCAGATCGATATCGTCCTTTTGGGTTCTTCAATCAACACCGGCGAACTCAGATCGCCGCCTTGCTGTTGCGCCAGGGGTGCGAGAGCCGTGGCGCGCTCGGCATCCGTCAGCTCGACCCGCTGCAGACGATCGTCCAGAAGCACTGGCAGGGCGGTATTGTCGTGCCTGACGGCCATTCCGATCGCCTTGCCATTGGCTTCACCGACGATCAGAGGCTCCTGTCCGCTCTTCATGCGGGTGTAAGCCGATCGCCCCGTTTTATCGCTGGCGATCTTGTCATTGTAGGTGATGGAAAGGACGCCGCGCTTGCGGTCGAATGCGCTGATCTCGACCGGGACTGGGATCAGCCTGGCGGGCCGGCGCAATTGCCCCTTGACCCGCCAAATGCGGATAGCGAAAAAAACCATACCCAGGCTCATGCCGCCGAGCAGGACCACAAACAGAGTGAGGGTGATGATCCTGTTCCAGAGCATGTCGAGGCCCAGGCTCATTGTCGCGAGTTCTGGATGATCGGCGGAAATCACAAGATCGGTTTCATAGTCGCCGGTATGAAAATCGACGAACATGACCTCGACCTCGGTGTCGTAGTTTCGTCCACCAAAGCTATAGACAAGGCGTGCCTCGCAGTCGGTAAAGACTGCCTTGCGTGTCGTGCATTTCCCGTTTTGCACATCGCCGTCTTCGAGCACCAAAGGGTTCTGGCTGATCTGGAAATCACGGATCACACCCGGCGCTTCCGCGACGAATAGAAAGACAGCCATTGCCAGGATAATCGGCGTTGCCCAGAAGTAGGCGTTGGGCGTGGAGATGACGTTGCGCGCCAATGACAGTGGGCGGCTGGGGAGAGCAAGCGAAGACAACGGCGTCGGACCCCTCATTTGATAGCGCAGCGCGCCGGTAAAGCTTCAGACAGCGGGCGAACGAGCGGAGCGCGCATCCAGACCGGCTTGCACAACCCCTTTGTGCAAGCCCGATCTACAACCTGTTGCAGGCGATCGGCAATCCCTTTCTACACGCATGGGCGGCAATCCGGCGTTGATTCTGTCGATAACGCGGACGCCACGAGATATGATGCCTCCGGACGCGGCATCGAGGCGATCAAAACCTCGGATCGTCAGGCGATCGGTGGTCGGATGCCGCATTGACCCTCGACGAAACTGTTGCCGTCCTTGCCTTTAAAGTTGCGTCAGCGCTATGAAGGTTGATAGAGGAGCAGCGGCGGTATAGTTTCGCTTTCGCAAATCGACGAATGACACAAGGAATAGTTATCTCATGCCGACAGGTACGGTTAAATTCTTCAATGACGACAAGGGCTTCGGCTTTATCACCCCCGAGGATGGCGGACAGGACGTATTCGTGCACGTGTCTGCGCTGCAGCGCGGCGGGTCGCTCCGCGAAGGCGACAAGGTCAGCTTCGACGTCGGCCAGGATCGCAAGACCGGAAAATCGAAGGCTGAGAACGTCTCAACCCTCTGATCCAAAGTCGAAGATTGCCCAACCCGCGTTGAGCGGGTTGGGCCCTCGTGACGCCATAGGCCGTTACGACGGTTATCGAGGTCTGTGCGTGTCGTTTTCGGGTACGGAGACGGCCGGGCTGCTCTACGCATCCACCTCAGACAGACGCGAGGAGGCGCTGTCTACGCCTCTGATAGAATGGTCTCGGCCGCCTTCTCGGCAATCATGATCACCGGCGAATTGGTGTTGCCCGAGACGATCGTCGGCATGATCGAGGCATCGACGACCCGCAGCTTCGCCAGCCCATGCACCCGCAATTGCGAATCGACCACCGCCATCGTGTCGCTGCCCATCTTACAGGTGCCGACCGGATGGAAGATCGTTGTGGCGATGTCACCGGCGCGATGAATCAGCTCCTCGTCGCTTTGGTATTGCCGGCCCGGCAGCATCTCCTGCGGCCGGTACTTAGCGATGGCGCCGGCCTCCATCAGCCGGCGGGCATGCCGGATCGATTTCGTCGCCACGATCCTGTCGCCGACGGTCGAAAGATAGTTCGGGCGGATGTCCGGCGCGTCGGATAGGTCCGGGCGGCGAATATGCACGGTGCCTCGGCTTTCCGGCCGCAGATTGCAGACGGAGACGGTGACGGCGGGATATTTGTGCAGCGGCTCGCCCAGCCGGTCGGTGCTCAGGGGCTGCACGTGATATTCGAGATCGGCCGTCGCAACAGCCGGATCGCTCTTGGCAAAGATACCAAGCTGACTCGGCGCCATGGACAGCGGCCCGGACCGGCGCAGCACATATTCGAGCCCCATGCCCGCCCGGGTGAACAGGTTGTGATAGAGCTGGTTCAGCGTCTTTGCGCCCTCGATGCGGAAAACCGTGCGAATCTGCAGATGGTCCTGCAGGTTTTCGCCGACACCCGGAAGTTCATGGGCGACGTCCAGCCCGGCAGCGGACAACACATCCGGCCGACCAACCCCGGAAAGCTCGAGGATTTTCGGCGAATTGATCGCACCGGCGGACAGAATGACCTCGCGGCCGGCACCGGCCAGATGACTTTGGCCGTTCAGACGGAACCGCACGCCGGTCACCATCCTGCCGTCGAAATCCAGCCGCTCGGTTTCGGCGCCGGTCAGCACACGCAGATTTGCCCGCTTCATCGCCGGGCGCAGAAAGGCCTTGGTCGTGTTCCAGCGCAGGCCGCCGCGCTGATTGACCTCGAAATAGCCTGAGCCCTCATTGTCGCCATCGTTGAAATCGTCGGTTTTTGGAATGCCGAGTTCCTCGGCCGCATCGCGAAAGGCATCGAGGATCGGCCAGGAAAGCCGTTGTTTTTCCACCCGCCATTCGCCGCCCGCCCCGTGCATCCGCGACTTGCCGCGGTAATTGTCCTCGGATTTCAGGAAATAGGGTAGCACATCGTCCCAGCCCCAACCGGCATTGCCCGCCTGCCGCCAGCCGTCGTAATCGGCCGCCTGGCCGCGCATATAGATCATGCCGTTGATCGATGAGCAGCCGCCCAGCACTTTTCCGCGCGGATAGGGCAGCGACCTTCCGTTCAGCCCGGCTTCCGCCGCCGTCTTCATCATCCAGTCGGTGCGGGGATTGCCCATGCAGTAGAGATAGCCGATCGGCACATGCACCCAATGATAGCGGTCACTGCCGCCGGCTTCGAGCAGCAGGACGCGATTTTTCGGATCGGCCGACAGCCGGTTGGCCAGCACGCATCCCGCCGATCCCGCGCCGACGATGATATAGTCGTAGCTTCCCGCATCGATGGCGGCATCATTCACACGCATGTTCACGCTACCCCGTCCGCTGCCCCCGGAGAGACCGCCGTCAGACGCCGCCAGAGCGGCGCCATCGCCTCGGCAATATCCTGATAGAGCGCGTAGCGCCGCGTATAGTGCCCCTCAAGCGAGACGTCCGGACGATATTGCCGCTCGGTCCGGACCATGGCCGCAGCACCGGCGCCGAAGTCCGCGAAGATGCCGACGCCGGTTCCAGCCGCAATCGCCGCCCCCAGCGCACCGGTTTCGCGCGACCGGGCAACAGTGACGGGGACGCCGAGCACATCGGCAAAGATCTGCGGCCAGATCAGGCTACGCGAGCCGCCGCCGGACAACACGGCTAAGTTGAAATCAGCGCCGGCTTTTCGCATCGTCTCGATGTGCTGGCGGTGACCGAAGGCGACGCCTTCGAGAAGCGCGCGGACGAGATGCCCCTTGCTGTGCCAGCCGGCAAGACCGTAGAACCCGGCGCGTGCGTGGCCGTCCTGCTGGGCGCCGTAGAGATAGGGATGATAGAGCGGGTCGTCTGCCGCGGGCGTGATCGCCGCCGCCAGCGCGCAGCAGGCATCGAAGGGCGAAACACCGTCCCGATGTTCGCCTTCGAAGAACTCCCGCACCAGCCATTCGAGATTGGCAGCCGAGGTGGCGCTGTTTTCCATCGCCATGTAGCGGGTGCGATCGAAAGTGGATGACATGAAAACCGGTCCGTCGAGGTCGGGACCCTCAATGATGACCTGGTTGATGCTCCAGGTGCCGGCAATGATCGAGGCGCTGCCGGTGCGCGAAACACCAGATCCCAGCGCCGAGGCGACGACGTCGAAAAGCCCGCCGACCACCGGCGTACCGGCAGCGAGACCGGTTTGCGTCGCCACCTCTTCCGTGACCCTGCCGGCGATGTCGGCGCTTTCGATGAGCGGCGGCAGGAGGTCCATGCAATCGGCCAGTCCATAGGCCTCCATCAGCGCCTTGTCGTAGCGGCGCGCGGCAAGATCGAGCAAGCCTGCCCCCGACATGTCGGACACCTCGCTGACGCGGCGGCCGGTCAGGCGATTGACGATAAAATCCTTGGAGAAGAACACCGTACCGATGCGGCTGAACAGGTCCGGCCGGCGACGCTTAAGCCAGGCAAGCAATGTCGGCGTCTGGGACGGCCACGGACGCTGGCGGGCAATCGGATAGGTCCGATCGCCAACGCTGGCCTCCCGCCACTCATCGACCAGCCCGGCCGCCCGCGTGTCGAGCGACTGGATGCCGATGAGCGGAGCGCCGTCGCGATCAAGTGCATAGAGACCGTTGCCATGTCCGGCGCAACCGATTGCGGCGATTTCCTCCGGCCGGATCTTTGCCTTTTCGATGCAGGCGCGGATGACCTGCCGGGCATTCGTCCAGAGTTCATCCAGCCCCCGCTCGACATGCCCCGGGTTCGGCATGCGGCTATGCCCCTCCTCGGACGCAGCCGCAATCTCGTTGCCCTGTCGGTCGAAAATCACCGCCTTGATGACGGTATTTCCGGCATCGAGCCCCAAAAGATAGTCTCCCATGCAGAACCCCTCCGAAGGTTCGAAATCGCTGCTCAGCCCTGCTGATAGAGCGCAAAGGCCTGTTCGCCGCTCGCGTCCTCGTGCACGATCGCCATCAGCCCGCGCACCACGGCACTCGGATTGGCGTGCTGATAGATGTTGCGCCCATAGACCATGCCCAGGGCACCCTGCCGCATCAAGGCCGCCGATTTGTCGAAGACGACGCGAAGATCCTCCTTGCCGCCACCGCGCACGAGAACTGGGCACCGGGCTGCTTCCACCACCCTGTGGAAATCCTCGGCATTGGTAGTCGGATCCGCCTTGACGATATCGGCCCCCATCTCGCGGGCGAGCCGCGTCAACGTCACGATCTTGTCGGCATCACCATCGACCATGTAACCGCCCTTTTCGGTGACCGGCTGCATCACCAGCGGCTCGATCATCAGCGGCATGCCATATTTGTCGCAATCGGCCCGCACGCGGGAAATATTCTCAACGCACTGGCGAAACAGGTCCGGCTCGTCCGGCAACATGAACAGGTTGACGACGACGCAAGCCGCATCCATCTCGAGCGCCCCGATCAACGGCTCGGCCTGGTTCTGCAGCACCGCCCACATGTCGCGGTGGCGTATTCGGTTATAGGGATTGCCCATGTCGATGCGCATGACCAGCGCCGGTTTGTCCCTGCCGGGCACCTCCTGCAGCAGATCCGCCTGGCCGTAATTCATCTGGATCGCATCTGGCCCGGCGGAGACCAGGGCCGTGACGACCGCTTGAATGTCCTCCAGCCCGTCGAGGAAGGATGGCTCGTTGCAGACGCCGTGGTCGATCGCCACGTCGAGGCAGCGGCCGCGGCCGAACAGCCGGTTCATCCGGACTTTGCTGTTGTTTCGCATTCTGTGCTCCTTGGTTCGTTCCTTGCGGAAAGCATGTCTTCGTCGACGCCGTGGCGTTCGTTGAGAAGGCTGA